>Ga0114951_10001942_pt1 | contig 24390 bp, 15 predicted proteins | sample AM7aDNAmetaG_FD_88677 | JGI IMG/M metagenome (GOLD analysis project Ga0114951, IMG submission 88677) | Freshwater microbial communities from Finland to study Microbial Dark Matter (Phase II) - AM7a DNA metaG | ecosystem: Environmental > Aquatic > Freshwater > Lake | place: Finland: Lake Alinen... | reverse complement strand
CTGTCCTTTGTGGCGCCATCACTTCAACCGGCACATCGTGCCTGAAGATCTTCCCGCGGCGGGCAGCCACATAAGTATCCAGATTGTTCACAAGGCTACCGTCTTGCGGAACGATCACGACCATATCCACGTACGGCTTTTGTGCCGCCAACGCCTCCTTAAGCCGTTCATCAGCTTCCTGCAACGCGGCCTTGATGATCACGGCTTTAGCGTCACCATTGCTCTCCCTGGGCGCCGGCCCCAGTGACATGGTCAAAGCGGCGTCAAGTTTCCTGATAAGAACATGCGAGACCGTCTCCCAGCCCAATGACGCAAGCTTGATATTCGGTATCATATAAAGGAACAGGCCCAAAAACGCAACCACAATAGCGGGCAACGTAGACGACCTGCCGAAGGACAAGACAACCCCCGCCACGACCGCAAGAGACACTATGGCTGTACGTGCCTGCCGCCACGTACTGTTCTGTGTCAACGTGTCGGATGTTCCTGGCAGCACATGCCCCCCCATAGTAGTTCCATTCGCTTCCATCGCGTCAAATATTTCCTGACTACGCAAAACCATGGCTTCCTGCGTATCAGCTGGATACAATCCTGGCATCAACGCCTCACCCTTTTCCAAAAGGCCTGGCAATCTCTTGAACAATTTTTTCTCTAACAATCCCGTACCGCGAAAAAGCAACGTTCGCAGGAACGGGAAAAAACCTCCCTTTTCCAGCTTGTGATCATTCGCACGTTTCTCGCCGATCCATTTGTCCATAACCCCGCGCAATTCAAGGATAGCCAGAAACTCGATAGCATACCCCACCTTTTCCACCAGAATACCCCTGTCCCGGGAAAGTACCTGCCGTTGAGAAGGGCTCAATGCGTGTAGAATTTCAGGCTGCATGAGAGTGTCAAGATTTGTTAACGTGTCCTCTGTCAGCGTGATAAAAAAACTCAAGGCATTGATATACGTTCTATCAAGGTAAGCCCCATGTGCATCAGGGACACCCATGAGTTGCGGAGTATACGGCAACTGATAAAGGATCTTTGCCACATTGTTAAGGATATCATTGAACCCCTGGATAAGACTTTGCGGTGTTGTCTGACCGGGCTTGCTCCATCCACCCAGGATCCCGGCCCACTGTTTCAAAGAATCACCCGTATCCTTATAAAAGAAGCCCTTCTCATCGGGAATCTTACGGACCTCAAACAAAGACAGCTGATTTCGCATGCTAGCGTCAGTCTTCTTGCCTGCCTTGATCCAATATTCAGGCTTCATTAAATCTTTCTCCACCATTCTGCGAAGGCCTGCGATGCTTGTCCACTTCAGGAAAAACATATTGTACAAATTCTTCTTCATGGTGCTAAGGACAAAGCCGATAGCGCCAAGCGCAGCAACAACATTCCAGAGAGGCATACCCTGGACACCCTGATCATTCCTTGAAATCCTCGAAACAAACGCCTTTTCCCAGGAATTGATATCGTTAGCGAATTGTTTCTTGTCCCCGCCGCCATTTCTTTGGACCTCTTCCAGATAACGCGACACTTCCCGGGGATCTCCCGCATTGATCCTGTTGCCCAGGTCATCGATAACCGACTGCACGCCAGAGTCGTAGGTATGTTGGCCACTGATAATAGAACTCAAAGGCACATAATACGGCTTGATCATGTCCAGCAACGCCAAGGACAGCCGTATCGCCTCCGCCTCGATCTGCTCACCGACTTTGTGTTGCCCGCGGGGATCCTTTGCGGTGCTCAGTTCAATGAAGCCAAACGTCTTTAGGCGAAGATTCAAAAACTCAGGGTCGTTGGTCTCCTGATACAATTGCTCCAACGCATGGCGCAGGATCCCCATGGAAACGGGATCCGGGATATTACGGATCGGCATGGAAAGGCAATCCAAGGGATTAATGACATTATTCATGGCCAGAACATCGGCCGCGTGGTTTTTCATCAGTTTACGCACTTCCGGGTCTTTTGATCCGGCATAAGCCTGCAGGGCCCGAATAATGCCTGCCGGTGTCTTCATCAACTTGTCAAGCGCCAAGCGGCTGTGCACAGTCGACGACGCGAAGATACGCCCAAGCTTTTCAATATTCTGGGTTTGCAAAATATCTTTTTGCCGGGCATCGACAAGAAGGCTGTTAAAATCAGCCAGTGCATTGACAGCATTCCCGAACCCGGGAGGAAGATCATATATCAAGGAAGACGCCGCCAACGGAGGCGCTGATGCCAGACGCTTTTGCACACCTTTTAACGCCCTATCCCGCAACCATTGAGGGAGATATCCTTGCGGATCAGCCCCGTGCGGTGATGCCTTGAGGAAATCCTCGTTAATATGTTTTAACCCTTCCGGTGAATGATACAGGAAAAAAGTCATCTGATCCGCCCAGGTGTAAGCGGTTGAATACTCCTGGAAAGGACCTGGTTGGATATCCTCGATCCCGTGGCCAGCTTCCTGGCGCATGATCTCGCTCAAGAGAAGCCCCTTAAGTTGGCCCCAACGCGGATCCCCGGATGATTCCAGCGTATGACATATCTGATCCAGCTGATCTGAGGGCATATGACGCAACAAATTTATCCCGGCCTTTGAACGTCCACCGTCACGGGACAAGAACGTCAGCAAAACCTTGCGCGCCCCTTCCGGTGCAACAGGAACCAAAGAGCTCAGCGGCGTTCCTGAGGCATAATTCAGATCGGACACATGTTGCTTCAACGCCGGGTCCTGGGCCAGAATGTCCGACAGGGACTGGAAGCCAATTTCAACGAGAGGCCATTGCTTCTTCCTGATCGCCTCATCAAGGACGCTCACCACAAAACGCAGGCCCGCATCCTTCCTCTCGACCATATAACCTAATATCCTGGCCTGGACATCAGGAAACGGACTCGTCAGGACAGCCTGCCGGGCATTGGCGATAAAATTCAAACCCTGCCCTTGCTGTAAGAAAAGATCCAGTCCCTCCATCCGCACCAGAGGATTGGGGTCATGGACAAAAAGTGCCAGATTAACTTCGCCGTCCGCGCCTGTTGCCCCCGCCAACGGGCTTTCATCATACGACACAACTCCCGTACCCATAAAACCGTCGCCAGGCGGCTTGACCGTCGATGACATGCGCGGCTGTGCCAACGAAATACCTTCATCAGGATGCCTGACTGATGTTTTCGGATGATACACTGGTGCAGGTCGCGGTGCACCCACCGCTTCTGTAACCGCGGCCAGCACAGCCTGGACGACCGGTGCCTGTTGCCGGGGCTCCGTTACCTGTTGTCCCGCCTCTGCCGGCACGCGGGGGGCCCCCCAGTTATTACTGTCCCAAAGGTGCCCTCTAACCAACAAGCATGCCTTAAAATATTGCGCCTTGAGCTCGTTCAATCTAAGGACGCTATCCGTCACTTTCTCGCGCAGATCAACCAGTTGATCCTTCCGTAAAATCCGGCTTTGTTCCTCCAAAGCCCGACGATTGGAATCACATGTACTGTTCTGCTGTCTGATGAGCACGCTCAAAGCCTTCATGTCATTGACCGCCCTCCTTTCAGCAAAGGACATATTCCAATTTAAATACGAGGATGGAGGATCAAAGGCGCCTTTCTTGTCGGTGTAAAAACGGGGGAACTGGCCATCCCAGTGGAAACGTGAATCTTTCTTTTCAACATCAGTCTGACCCATATTATCCATGAGAAGGCGCTTATGATCCTCTGCATCAGCAAGCCGTTGACCGACATGCTGGATCTTCAGATTCAACCCATCCTTTTCGGACGTAAGCGCAAGCGCTACCGCCTCTCTGGCCGCAAGCACGCGACTGGCGTCCTGGAGGTCACCCACCAGCTTCTTCAATGCCTCAATATTACGTCCCACTTTGCCGATCTCGACTTCCTGCTCCGTTGATGGAGTAAATTCTACAGGCATATTCTGAAAGAATGCCATGTTTGAAACCGATGGAACCTGGGGCGCTGCTGGCGGGACGGAGGCCATCGCGGCAGGCGATAAAGCGGCCGTCTGAATCGGCCCAACAAGGTCTACAGGTTCCGGCATCGGAACGGTCTTTTTCCTGGGTGGCTCTGATCCTGGCACCGGCGTCATCGCGGCGACCGTGCGCTGGCTGGGCTGCCCTTTCATGGCTGGCACCAACTTCTTCGCAACAAGTAATTTCTCGGCATCTGTGAGCACAATGACCGTGACCCGCATATTAAGGCCTAAATAATGATCCGGATCCATAGCCGTCACCTCAAGGGACTGAAGGCCCTGAAGATCCATGCCCGGGCTTACAGGCATCTTATTGATATTCGTGATCCTGGCAGGGATATTCCTTCCCGATCCTGTCCGCACAAGGACAGGATCACCGTTCTTGATATCCAATAGGCCCGACACAAAGATCGCCCCTTTGGGATCATTCAGATCACCGATACGGACAGGGCCATTTAAACGGAAGATTTCGCTCCCCGGCGTAAAAGCGCCTGATAACGACACCGTCGTCACCGTACCGTTGCAAGGCGCTTTAATGAAAGAACGGCCAACAGCCTCACCTTGTGCCTGCAATTGCGCCTTCAAGGAAGCCCTTCTTGTTTCCAGCGGCATCGTTTGAGTGGTTGTAAAATAGACCCCATTGCCGGAAGTCCTCTCCTTGAGCTGAACATCCACCTGGTCATACAAAAGTTTGGTCGCATGCCAGGCTTGTGCGGCCCCAGGTTGAATAGCCGCCACCTGCCCCTGAAAAACCTCTTGCCCGGGCCTGACAAGGATGTTGACAGGACCTGCTCCAAGAGTAACAACCGGTATCTCCGGGGATGATCCGACTTTGGCGGTTGTATGAGCCACTCCCTTCACCAGCGCAAGTCCGTCATCCGCCACAGAAGCCGGCACCTCCACCTTCACCTGATGCACACTCCCGGCCTGAATATCCAACGCTGTCGTCACAACGAATGTAACAAGCGCCTCGCTAGGCTTCAAGGGATCAATGCGGATATCCAGCTTGGGGTTCGAGGTGACAGGCTGGCCGTCAATGGTGATGCGCTTATGATCCAGGTTTTGGGATTCTTCCCGAGTCATCCTGAGCGTAAAGCTTGGCATTTGCCCGGAAAGATAATCGAGCAAAACTGTCTTGGAGGACACCGTTTGTCCATTACCCACACGGATCTCTTTGATAAGAAAATCATAAGGCGCCCTGAGAACTCCTGCCTGTTCGATCTGGATCAACGGCGCCAACTGCTGCGAGATATTTTGAACCTCAAGACCCGCTGTTGTGATCTCAATGTCTGTAATGGCCCCCGGATGCGCCGCTTGCAACGCCTTTAATCGCTTGAGCCGCTGCTGCAGTGGACTTAATTGCCCTTTTAACGCAGCTATTTGTTGCGCAAGGCCAGGATCCAATACCTTAAGAATGGGATCTCCCTTACGATATTTTGTCTTATGCACATCAAACCCATTCACCACACCTCCGCTCGGTGCGGTCAGAGAGACCGGCTCTATCGAAAAAGGTGCTTTATCAGACACAACAGAAAATCCTCTAGAGGCCTGCGGCAACGACACCTGGGAAGATACTGATCCAGCAGGAGCTGCTGCCTTCGTCCCTATTTTAGCGTTCAACGCACGACGCGTCTCTGGGCCCATGATGCCGTCTGCTGTAATCCCCAGCTTCTGTTGGACTGTCATCACCACAACTTCCTGCCGCCAGCCCATGGTGGATGCCGTGAAAATAGCGTCCCAATTATTTTCTATCGGCGTCATATCAAACGCATACGTCATGTGCAGCGACGCGTTGACCGTTCCATGAAGATCCTGGACATCCTTCAATGTGAGCATTTCCTTCATATAAGTAAGATACTTCTGATCCGCTTCCGGTATCTTGTCGCCCCTTTTGATGATAGCCTCGGAAACAGCCTCCGGCGTTGTTGTTGCAATAACCGGTGGTGGTGTTGCTCTGGGTATTGTGCTGACAACTACGGCTTTAGGCGCGACAACGGCTTGCCTGGGAGCTAACCCTGGTGCAGGGACAACGGAAGAAGAAAGAGAAACCATGGCCAACGCCAGAAGCATCTTTTTGGGCATCCCTCTGGGGATAAACGAAACACCCAGCGTGACAAGATTACTGCCGATTTCCTTGAGTAACTTCAAACGGTCAACCCGCGAAGAAGACAGTTGGGCAAAATCAATCTTCCCGGCGGCTTTCTCAAAAGAAAATCCTCCGGAGAAATAATGGCGTGCAACGGTCTCCTGTTGATCCGTGTCATAATCCTCACGGATCACATCATAAACCCCCTTCTTGAGCGCGAGCATATACTGGGCATAGACCTTCTGGCTCACCTGCCTGTCATCCGTCTGGATACCGGATGTTTTCTTTTGATCGGCATATACCCGGTTCATGATATTGTGGCGCAATTTCCGTTTAAACCATATCGCCAGGATCAGCGCACTGAAGATCTGGCGCAGCGGGGCAAAATACTGGCCGTCGTTCACTTCCCGCTCAAGTTCCGGAATAATGATCTCGCGCGCGATCGTCCGGTACACATCATCGGCCTTGCCGGCATCATCACGGTGTGCCTGATCAGGCGTCACATGGCTCTTGTTGGTCAGATAATCTTCATCCAGCATGACCTTCAACCGGCTTTCAGCAATAAACGCCTTGCCTGCCTGTTCGTACACAACAGCTTTTGCCGGCACCACCCATACCTTGCTGAAGGTGTCCACCGGAAGGTCAAGATCACCATATTTTTTCTTGATCCTGACATACACCTGTTTCCAGAATGCCTTGCCTGGCTCTCGGTCGGGGAATGTCATGGACGCGGCCAATTGTTTAAGCAGATAATCTTCTCTGAGCATATCCGCGCCCACCGTAGTGGCACCTAACCTCTTATCCACAATACGGCCGGGTTCGGAGGGAGACAAATTAACCCAAAGATCTTTCTCAGGAATAGTCAGACAGGTAAGAAAATACTTTATAAGCCGGCTGGATTCCTTCTCATCGACACGCGCGTGATCACCGGCATCAACGAGAAAATTGATCTTGAACGGATCCGCCGGGTCAAGGGATATGGCCTTAAGAAGCGGACTGGATCCGGGAGCGGAAGAAGGCAGCAACACACCTGGCACGGGAGCCACAACCACGCTTTGCGCATACGCCTCACGGGTCCGAAGCAGGTCCATACCGACCAAATCAATGCAATAAGTAACCAACACAGTAAGACACAACAGGCGAAACCATGCCCGTTGCTTGAGATGACGCAAACTCCCCTGACGCAGAAATTGATGCATGGATACCTTTCAGGCCAATGAATGATGCCTGCCAGAGTATATCCTTGGCGTATGACCGGGAAGTGACGTCCATGTGAAATCGTTGTTAACTATCGACCCATAATGTCAGATAATGTCAAAATGACGCTTGATTCTGGAAAAGTTCAGAAATAGAAAGCCCCCGCCAGGCATTTCGGCCGGACGGGGATCCATGGCGACATCCAAACCCATGTTCTTGGCACTCAGATCAATACCACCCGTCTTTTCGCTGGCATCATTGAATAATAAAAGAGGATAATAATAGTATCATATGGATTATCCTTAATATTAGTACTTTAGAACACCTGCTCCTCACCCAATCTTAATCGATAGCGAGGTCCGGGGTCTCTTGCGCTGGATCAGCATTGTTGTACTGGGGCTGCACGGGCGTGATTCATCACGCCCCTTCCTATTGCTATGCCCGCTTCTTGCGGACAACCTTTGACCGCCGCTCAGGAGGCTTTGACTTCTTAACAGAGGGAGGCCTGACACCAGTGTCGGCGATATCGATACCAAACACTTCAGCCAGATCCCCGGAAGACACCCCTTTGGAACGTCGGGATTTCGCTGTGGGTAATTTAATGGCGGCACTGCTGATCAAATCCAGATGATTAACACCCCGAAGCTTGAAAAGAAGCTCCGGTTCCTGGTCAAGGCGATGCCCTAGACCATACAAAACAGCGGCCACATGTTTGCACATCCCGGCCCAATCGGGACAAGAGCATGAAAAAGATATTTCTTTAGGCTCCGGGAAAAGCCCCTTGTGCCGATCGACAATGATCTTCATCACACCCGCCGACAACTTCCCCTGCAGCAGTTCGATCACAGAACCTATCTCGCCCGAACAGGAACTGACGATCCGCTTCCAGTGCCCCTCTGCGATGGCCTCAACATCAACCTTGACCTTGTAAAGGCTCGAACCCTGGACCAGTGCCTCGACTTTCGCATTGCTGACGGCCAGATGGATCACAGAGCCGTTGCGAATATAGGTGCGCCCGCGCGGGAGGCGGTTGTCATAATCACTGAAAGACTCCAGATGCACACACCAGGCTTTCCCCCAGAACGTTTGAGCGATCGCCCGTCCGTTGATCTGGATCGGCGTCATTTTAGCGCCCTTCTTCACCATCTTCGCTGTCGCTTTGACCGCTTGCGACCGCCGTCTGGCAACCGAAACATAAGGCTTCCAGTATCTGTACATAACCACTCCCCGTTTACGCGGCATTCTCCGCGGATTTAATATCGAGCGAAACGATCTTGATCAGGTCCTCATTGGACAATTCCGTCAGGATCGCCGTGTCAGCGCCTTCAAGGATCTCGCGCGACATCGACTTCTTTGACTCTATCATGGCATCGATCTTCTCTTCCAGTGTCCCTTTGCAAATAAACTTGTGCACAAGGACATTGCGTTTCTGGCCGATACGGTACGCCCGGTCCGTGGCCTGGTTTTCCACCGCCGGGTTCCACCAGCGGTCAAAATGAATAACATGTGCTGCCGCGGTCAGGTTAAGCCCTGTACCACCGGCTTTCAGGGACAACACAAAGAACGGCGGGCCATCATCTTCCTGAAACGCCGCCACCATCGCCGCACGCCGCTTGACCGGTGTATCCCCGTCAAGAACAAGCCCCGGTTTCCCAAATACGGTTCCAAGGAAATCAGCCAGCGGCAGCATCATTTCCTTGAACTGGGAAAACACAAGCACCTTCTCCTGTTTTTCCGCGATCACGTCACAGATCTCTTTGAGCCTCAGGAATTTCCCGCTGTCGCCGGCGGCAAAAATCCCGTCCTTGACAAAATGCGAGGGATGATTACATATCTGTTTGAATCGCATCAAATACGATAAAATAATCCCGCGCCGCTTAATCCCTTCCGCCGCGGCAATATCTTTGGTCAGCGCTTCCACAGACTTCTGGTAAAGCGCCATCTGCCCTTTGGAAAGCGCGCAATAAGCCTTGGCCTCTGTCTTGTCCGGAAGATCAGCAATAACACTCCTGTCGGTCTTCAACCGCCGCAGAATATATGGCCGCACCAGCGACCGCAGTGCGGCATAAGGGCTGCCACCGGAGACAGGCGTCCGCCTGAGAAACGTATCAAACTCCTTCATGGACCCCAAGAGGCCCGGCGCGACAAAATCAAACAAAGACCACAGATCCGACAGGTGATTCTCCACCGGCGTCCCGGTCAAGGCCAGACGATGGGAACTCCTGATGGCCTTCAGCGCCTTGGTCTGTTTGGCGGCGGGATTCTTGATCGCCTGGGCCTCATCGGCGATCACAATATCCCACCCCCGGGAAGTTATCCATGCCAGCCTTCCAGTTGAACCATACGTTGTGATCACAAGATCAACATCATTCGGGGGCGCATCCAGGCCATCACCAGCGGTGTGCGCTGTCCATACCGTCAACGAAGGCGCGAACCGGCGGATCTCCGCCAGCCAGTTGCCCATGAGCGACACCGGCACGATCAACAAGGAATGGTTTTTCTTGCCTTCGCCCTGCCTCAACAGGAGCAAAGCCAGCACCTGGATTGTTTTCCCAAGCCCCATGTCATCAGCAAGCACCGCCCCAAGCCCCATCCGATTGACCGTATTCAGCCACGCGACACCCTGCCGCTGATACGGCCGCAAGGAAGCCTTTAATTTTGTTTTAAGCGCGGCATCCACGCGCGCATCCTCGCCAGGTGCGCGCATCATGTCAAGCACCTTGGTGAGCCACTGGCCCGAGATCACCCGGGTATACGCCTGGATATCCGTCCTGTCCATACCGGTTCCAGCGCGCCCCAGGCCCGCCAGCCAGCGCATCCCCTCGGCAAACGTCACATCACCCACCTTGGCTGATTTAGCCACCGATTTCCATTGCGCCAGGACTTCGCCAAGCTTATCCCTGTTGATCTCGACCCATTGCCCTCTGAAGAATACCAGCTGTTCACTGTGCGCCACAAGATCTCGCACTTCACCTTCATCCAGCTCCTGCTCATCGAGCATCACCGACAACCTGAAATCAAGCAAGGTGTCCAGGCCCATCACTCCGGGATCCTTCTCGCCGATACGCACAGCCACCTGCGGGCGCCGCGGCTGTTTGGGCTTCCACCAGTCGGGAACCTTGACAAAAATACCCGACTCGGTAAAAAAAGGGATGTCTTTTAAGAAACGGTAAGTTTCCTGCGGGGTCCATGCCAAGGGGCGGTAAATATCGCCCGAATCAACAATGGTTTTAAGATAGGCACTCTTTTCCGACGCCTTGTAAACAGGCGCCAGTAGTCGCAACAGCAAATTTCTATTGCCCGCGCCACCGTATTCCTCCAGGGCTTTTCCCAAAAGAATGTGCTGCACCCGGCCATGATGGCCCACCGCGTGCGCGTAGGTCGCCAAGAAAGCAAACGGCTGGCTTTGGGATTTCTTGTTTTCCGCCAGATGAAAACACACCCGCCCCAGCAAGCTCCAATGCGAATGGCGGGCGGCAAAATAAAGCCCTGCCGTCTTCCCGGACTCCAGGATCTCGCGGCCAAGGGCCTCTTCGATCCCGCCCCACAAGCCTCGCAAACAAGCCTCATCGGCATACTCCGCCCCTTTCATCGGAGGGAGCGTCAAAAGCATCCGGCTCAGGTCATCGGCAGGCATAGCAATGCCCACAGGATTTCTTGAAAGATCGCGGCTGTCCAGATCAGGAACGGCCGTAAATAACGACAGGTACAGTCGGACAAAATCCTTCCAGAAAGCAAATGCCGGCTCCTCGCTGAACCCGCCGCTGGCCGCGTCAAGGCACAACAACCCGTGCCCGGCCCCCCTGGCAAAAGCCGCCTCCAGGTCCGGATCCAGGCCGTCCCCCTCAACATAAAGCCGCTGGTGCGGCGAAAGATAGATTGCTGGCATATTTAAATTAAGAACTACGGTAGGAATCTTTACGCAACATGGCCACTGTCATGAGGACAACGTTTCCGCAGGAGTCAACCTGGTAAAAAAGGCGGATATCTCCGACTCGATACCGCCACATCGGATGCGAACAGGCCTTCAACTTCTTAATGTTCTTTCGGAAATACGGCTGATTTCTGAGCTGAGGGTAAACATAATCCTGAAGCTTCTTATTAAACGCTTCTTGCTTCTTCTCCAAGAGCGCTTCAAGATGGTCGAGATAATCCTGTGTTTCGAAGATCTTAAAATTAAACAACGAAGCGGCCCTTCCCCTGAACAAACTGCTTTTGGCCACGGTCGATGCTATGCATGACCTTCTCGTCAGATAATATCTCCTTCATCTCTGCATCATCAACAGTGTTCATATCGGCGATCGCTGCCATGACCCTGTGCGTGATGAAATTCGAGATCGGCCGCCTTTCGTGCTCGGCGACACTTGAAATCACCCGGTAATCTTCATCGGAAAGTCTAATAGTAACTGTCTTGGACATAAATATTCTCCTTCTTAGAAGAATATAGTATATTCTTCTGTATTCGTCAATGAATAGGTTCGCGTTAAAGGGCGCAATGAATTGCGCTCCTAGTAAATGTTCAGATAATCGAGAGGATTTCCGAACATGTTTAGCGGCGGACAACACAATCAGAACCGGAAAGATGCTCTGCGAGATAAATGGTTAAAGGCGCAAGCATTTAAAGTGATACGCTTTTAGAATAATGAAGTGCTTAGCAACCTGGATGGTGTGTATCAGCACATCGAGGGCCATTTAAAACCCCCCACCCATGCCCGCCCCACAGAGAGAGCGGGTATCAATTAAGGAAATCCTCTCGACTCACTAAAGATTTACTATCAAGGGATTCCTTCTTCAGAAGAAATCAGCTGATGATGGAAGGGTAAAACTGAAGGTCGTGCCCTGGCCTACCTTGGAATGGACCGCCACGTCGCCGCCATGGGCCGCAACGATATGTTTGACAATGGAAAGGCCAAGACCGGTGCCGCCCACATCGCGGGCTCGGGCCTTGTCCACGCGGTAAAAACGCTCAAAGATCCGCGGCAGGTCTTCCTCAGGAATACCGATGCCGGAATCCGATACTTCAAAACGGATATTTTTTTCTCCCGGGATCGCCTTGATGACAACCCGCCCACCCTCAGGCGTGTATTTCACGGCATTGTCGAGCAGGTTCAAAAATACCTGGGAAAGCCGCGCCTCATCCGCCAAAACCTTGGGCAAAATACCCAGGAAATCCAGTGTAACGGACAAACGCTTGGCTTCTATAGCATTCTCCAATATATCCAGGCACTTGCGCACCACCAACACGGCATCCATGGGCAACAGCGTCATTTTCATCTTGCCGGACTCTATCCTGGCCAAATCAAGCAAATCATTGATCAGGTTGACCAGCCGGTCGCTGTTGTGATGGATGGTCCCCAGGAATTCTTTCAGGGCCTGGGGATCATCCATGGCCCCGCTTAAGAGGGTTTCCGCATAGCCTTTAATGCTGGCCACCGGCGTGCGCAATTCGTGCGACACGTTGGCCACAAAATCCTGCCGGACTTTTTCAAGACGGCGCAGTTCGCTGATATCGTGGAACACCAGCACCGCGCCTTCAAGCTTGTCTGCCACCCTGACCTGAACCGCATTGACCCTGAACACTTTCTCTTCCGGAAGTCCTGCCAATACCTCGCGGCTGACCAGACGCTCCCCGCCCGATACCAGGCGGGTCACCATATCAACAACCGCACTGTTACGGATAATCTCGGCAACCTGGCGTCCGTCAACCTTACCCGAGATCAGGAAGAATTTACGCAGGGAAGCGTTCATCAGAAGAATCGCCCCTTTTTCATCCACCACCATCAGCCCTTCCGACATGCTCTCCAGGACCGCATCCAGCCTGGCCCCTTCCCGCGCAATGGTCCTCAATTTGTCGCGCACCTCCTCGGACATATGCGTGAGCGCCCGGGCCAGATCGCCCAGTTCATCGCGAGAACGGATGGACGGCTTGCGGGAAAAATCACCGGCGGCCATGGCACGGGCAACGACCGACATCTCCCGCAAGGGCCTCGAAACGATCACAGCCACCAAAAGCGTGAACCCCAGGCTGAGGATAAAAACAAGCAAAAGGGCGGCCGCCGCGATCTTGACCGGGCCAGCCTCAAAGACTTCAACATCCGCCAGCGGCATGGCCAGGCGGATGACACCGGCCATATGCCCGCTGCTAAAAGGCGCCGCCACATACACCAGATACTTCTTTAAAGTATAGCTATAACGCTTGCTTACGCCCCAGCCTGTGTCCAGGGCCTTTTTGATCTCCAGACGCCCGGCGTGATTTTCCACCGCCTTGAGCGCCGCATCATCCAGGTCAGAATCCCCCAGCACCTTTCCATCAACAGCCACAATGGTCACACGCAGGCCGAGTTCCCGGCCCATGCGGTGCGCGATGGCCTGCGCATCGGGCAAGCCCATGCGGTCGCTGATATGCGTTTCAAGGAAATCCCGGGTGAGGGCTATCTGGTGTTTCATGTCCGCGTGCAGATCGCGTTCAAGATACGCTGTGAGATGGGAAGAAAGGTAGAAATACCCCAAAAGAAGTCCGGCCATGACCGCCGAACAGAAGAATGCCGTGAGCTTCCAGTGGAGATTAATTTTCATCATCCTGCCTGAAACGGTAGCCTGCGCCAATGACCGTTTCGATCATGGCTCCGGCAGTCCCCAGTTTGGAACGCAGGCGGCGGACATGGGTATCCACCGTGCGTGTATAGACATCCGCGTCAATGCCCCAGACATCATTCAACAGGACCTCCCGGGACTGGATACGGCCCGGCCGCCCCATCAAAAGCGCCAAAAATCTAAACTCCATGGCCGTGAGCACGATCTCACGCCCCTCCACCGTAACCTTGTGCCGCGCCTTGTCCAGTATCAACTCCCCGGAGCGCAGCACATCCGCGTTTCCCACAGACGCCTGCCGCCGGAGGACAGCCTTGACACGCAGCACGAGTTCGCGCGGGCTGAACGGCTTGACAATATAATCCTCAGCCCCCAATTCAAGGCCGACAATACGATCCACTTCTTCGCCTTTGGCTGTCAGCATGATGACCGGAAGGGCTGCCAGACGCGCGTCCTGCCGGATACGGCGGCACACCTCAAGCCCGTCAAGTCCCGGCAGCATGACATCGAGCAGGAGAAGATCAAACCCCTTGCGCGCCAGGGCGGCCAGAGCATCCTCGCCCGAACCCGCCGTGTCGCACATAAAGCCGGCCTTATCCAGATTGTACTGGATCAACCGGGCGATATCCTTCTCATCCTCGACAATCAATATTCTTTTTTTCATATATTTACCTGTAACTAGCCGTCATATTACCAGAAACAAGGGGCTCCCGTCAAAAGCATTTAGCATATCCATGACTTGAAAAGTTTTTACTGGTTTAAGGCTGAAGGCATACCTTGACTGCGAGTTCAGAAACCAAGCTTTCTTTGCTTCTTTCTAGAAAAAGCTGTTTCTGCTGTCTGAGCAGCAAGGTATGCCGGAAGACTTAAGAACCAGTAGAAGATACCCCCAGCCATGCCTGGATCTTGTCCCTGATCTGATCGCGGACCGCGCGTGTTTGCTTTAACTTCTCGTCCCATGTCCCTTCAAATTTGGATGGATCCGTAAACCCCCAATGCAGGCGCTTGGCATGGCCCGGGAATACAGGACAGCGTTCGGCGCTGGTTTCATCACACACCGTGATGACATAACTGTAAAGCCGTCCTTGTTTCAAAAGATCCATAACAGCCTGCGTCTTCTTGCCGGCGATATCTATGTCGACTTCCTTTAAGACTTCGACAACAACAGGATTAAGCTTCCCCGGCTCGATCCCGGCGCTCTCCACATCAAATCTGTCGCCGCCGAGCTGCCGCAGCATTTCCTCGGCCATCTGACTGCGCGCCGAATTATGGATGCACACAAATAAAACTTTCTGCCTGGACATAACATACCCTTTCTGTAACAGATCCCTGGTTTAAAAATATCTTTCCCGCTGTCTATGCCGCAAGGCATGCCGCAAGCCTTAAGAACCGGTAGAAGATTGAATCTCTTTGACACTTTTCTTGAGTTTCATGGCCACATTGACCAAAAGCAGCATCACCGGCACCTCGATCAATGGCCCGATGACGGCCGCAAACGCCACCCCCGAATTAATCCCGAACACGGCGATGGCCACGGCTATGGCCAGTTCAAAATTATTGCTGGCCGCCGTGAAAGACAATGTCACGCATCTGCCGTAATGCGCCCCGGCTTTAAGGCTCATCCAGAAAGAAACAAAAAACATCACCAGAAAATAGATCAATAATGGCACCGCGATACGAAAGACATCCATGGGGATCTTCACAATATATTCGCCTTTAATAGAGAACATGACGAAGATCGTAAAAAGAAGTGCGGTCAAGGTGATCGGACTGATGCGCGGGATAAAAACATCCTCATACCACCCCCGTCCCTTGATCTTGAGCAGGACAAACCTGGAGAACATCCCTGCCAGAAAAGGGATCCCCAAATAAATAAAAACACTCTGGGCGATCTCAAGGATCGTTACAGGCACCACAACCCCCTTCAAGCCAAACCAGGCCGGCAGGATGGTGATGAATACCCAGGCATAAACCGAGAAGAACAGCACCTGAAAAACGGCATTGAACGCCACAAGCCCCGCGCAATATTCACCGTCCCCGTCGGCAAGATCATTCCATACAATGACCATGGCAATACAGCGGGCAAGCCCGATCAGGATCAGGCCCACCATATATTCCGGGTAACCGCGCAGAAATACGATGGCCAGAATAAACATGAATACCGGGCCTATCACCCAGTTCTGGACAAGGGAAAGGAAAAGAACCTTGTAATCCCGAAACACATCCCCCAATTCCTCATATTTCACCTTGGCCAACGGCGGATACATCATGAGGACCAGCCCGATGGCAATAGGAATATTCGTAGACCCGGAATCAAACTGATTCCAAAAGCCCGCCGTGCCTGGGAACCAGAAACCAACCCCCACCCCGACCCCCATGGCCAAAAAAATCCATAGCGTCAAATACCGGTCCAGGAACGACAATTCTTTCTTCCCTTTCATCATAACCTCCCCTTGACGGAGGCTGTGCCGATGCTGCAACAGCCGCCCTCGATACGTATCGACTTGATATTGACAAGACTGTCAGCAACCTTGTGATGCGCCGCCATAAGAATGCGGGTAAACGTCGGGCGCGACACCTTCATCAACCCGGCCGCCTGGGCATGTGTCAGCCCCTCAAGGTCAGACAGGCGCAGCGCCTCGAATTCATCGATGGTCAGACACACATCTTGCGGATCAACGGACTTCCTGCCTTTGGGACGAAAACATCTCTCCCCCGGCAGGCACTTCACCCATCTGGTCTTTTGGGGTCTCATGACGGCCCTTCCTTTTATGAACCATGGTTCATAATAGCACCCGGCATTCTCAAGTCAAATAAAAAAACTTAACATGTTGATGAAAGCTGCCATGCCATAGAACATAACAACCCAAGGTTGGCGGCATGTCTTGATGCGAGTTCAGAAACCAAGCTTACCCCAATATCTTTTTGAAAAAGCTGTTTCTGCTGTCTGAGCAGCAAGATATACCGCCGACCTTGGGGAAGTTTCATTTAAAACATTCCCCCACGGGGTTTGACTTTTAAGGGGGGCTTTGTTATCCTGAAAACCTATGAAAAAAATAAAAGTCGCTGTGATCGGTGTGGGCCATCTGGGTTCCCGTCACCTCAAAACGTACCACCAAATGCGGGACCAGGCTGAGCTCGTCGGGATCTCGGATCTCGACAAAGACGCCGGGCAAAAACTCGCGCGCGAATACCACACCACATTCTTCCCGGATGCCAGGGATCTGATCGGCAAGGCGGAAGCGGTCAGCATCTGCACGCCCACCACCAACCATGGCGCCACAGGCCTTTTATGCCTTAACGCAGGTATCCATACGCTCATTGAAAAGCCCATCGCCATGAACATTGACGAGGCCGACCTCCTTGTTAACGCCGCTCGCGAGCACAACGTCAAGCTCCAGGTCGGGCATATCGAACGCTTCAACAGCGCCTTCCAGGCCATCAAGGACATTGCGCGCGACGCCCTGTTCATCGAATGCCACCGCCTGAATAAATTCCCCAACCGTTCGCTCGACATCGGGGTTGTGATGGACCTGATGATCCATGATATCGACATTGTCCAGGGGCTCATCAACGCGCCTTTGGCCGATATCCAGGCCATCGGCATCAATGTCCTGACATCCAAGGACGACATCGCCAACGTGCGCCTGACCTTTGCCAACCGCTCGGTGTGCAACCTGACCGCCAGCCGCGTTTCTCCGGAAGTGATGCGCAAGATACGCATCTTTATCCCTAATGCCTACATTTCCCTCGACTACGTCAAGCAGGAAGCGTTCATCTATCGCAAGGACGGCACGACGATCACCCGCACAGCTTTGCCCATTGAAAAAGAAGAACCTCTGCGGCGCGAACTCGCGCATTTCCTTGAATGTATCCGCGAAGACAAAAAACCCCTGGTTTCCGGAACGGAAGGCCGGGACGCCCTCAAAACAGCCCTCGACATCCAGAACATCATATGGTCCGAGCACCTCAAATGATCCTGATCGTTGCCGGCGAGGAATCCGGCGACATGCGCGCGGCAGCTCTTGTGCGCGAGATCACGGCGCTGTGCCCCGGCACCCGTTTCATCGGTATCGGCGGCGAGCGATGCCGGCGCGCCGGTGTGGCCACATTTACGGACATCACGGAACTTGCGGTCATCGGCTTCAGCGAAGTCATCAAGAACCTTGCCCGCCTGAAACGCGTGTTCGACCTGACCCTGGAACACGCCCGCACGGAACGCCCGAACGCGGCGATCCTTGTGGATTATCCGGGCTTCAACCTCCGCCTGGCCAGGGAACTCAAAAAAGACGGGATCAAGGTCATCTATTACATCAGCCCCCAGGTGTGGGCCTGGAAAGAATCCCGTGTCGAGGCGGTGAAACGCTCGGTCGACCGGATGATGGTGCTCTTCCCTTTTGAAAAGGATCTTTACGCCCGCCATGGCTATGCCGCTGACATTGTCGGCCATCCCCTGGTGGATGAAGTCCACAGCGACACCCCCCGCGACGCCTTCCTGGCACAGAGCGGCCTTGATACCCAAAAGCCTGTCATTGCCCTTCTGCCCGGATCGCGCGCCAAGGAAATCTCGCGGCACCTGCCTGTCATGCTGGATGCAGCCCGCCTCATCCAACAGCAACGCCCGGAAACACAGTTCATCCTCCTCAAGGCCAAGAGCCTTGCCCAGGGCATTTTCACCCCCTGGATGCCCCGCGCTCCTGAAGGGCTCAAAATATCCGAAGATTATTACAATGCGCTGGGTGCCTGTGACAGCGGGATCGTCTGCTCAGGAACCGCCACGCTCGAAACCGCGCTCATGGGCAAGCCTATGGTGGTTGTATACAAAACGTCCTGGCTCACCTGGTTTCTGGCCCGGCTCCTGGTCAGGATCCCCTGCATTGCCCTGGTAAACATTGTGGCGGGAAAAAAGATCGTGGAAGAATTGCTGCAGAATAACGCGTCCCCCCGGCAAATCGCCTGGGAAACATTAAAAACACTTGATCCCTCAGACACCCTCCGCCGGGAACTATCCCGCGTCAAAGACCTGCTGGGCGCCCCCGGAGCCAGCCGCCGCGCGGCCCTGGTTGTGTGCGAAGAACTCAGTTAATTTTGTCCTTGACCATCTCCCAGAATGTAGCGGGCGTAAAGCGTCCGATATACTTGGTCGCCCCCGCTTCCATGCAATCGTTCTTGGCCTGACGAAGCTCCTCGATGCCCTGCATGCTCCCGATATCTTCAGGGGCAAATTGGGTAAAGACCAGGATATCCATACTGCTCAGGCGTGTAAAACAGCGCAAGGCCCGGATAATATCACGGCTTGGCACATCGCCTTTCACCAGGACATCGATCATCACCGCCCTGGGCAGAAGGATGAGGCAGTTGGAAATGAACTCGATAGGATCCGTGCTGGTACCGACAATACAGCCCTGTTCCTGAAAGATACGGACCATGTCCTTGTTGACGTCCGGATTGGCGCCAAGAATAAGGGCCTGCTTGTTTTTGCGCTCCAGTTCCGCGCAAGTGAAGATGTATTCCACTTTATGGACAAGTTTTTCCGAATCAAGCGGCTTGGGCAGAAAGTGCTCAACCCCCAGCGTCTGGAAAGATTCCCGGAAGATCCGGTTATCCGTAATGATCACGATGGGGATATCCGCCAGGCGCGGGTCCTTCTTGATCTCCTTGTAAAGATCAACGCCGTCCATGACCGGCATGACAACGTCCGTCACGACCAGGTCCACCGGTCCGTTCTGCATGATATCCCAGGCCTCTTTGCCATTACGCGCGGTCTTCACCTCATACCCCTGCTCTTCGAGTTTCTGGCGGGCCAAGGCAACGACTGTGGGCTCGTCGTCGGCTATAAGTATTTTCTTGGGCATAAACATCTCCATGTTACTGACTTATTTATAATACGTCTCATTTATTCTAGAACAAGATGCTGATTCCGCATCTTTTTTTTAAAGTTTTCCACAAACCCCCTGATACGCGGATCAAGGATGATATGATGCCGCAGGATCGGCCGCTTGAGCACAATGCCTTCCAGGGTGGTACAGCGAGACAGGGCCACATAGGTCTGCCCGTGAGAAAATGTACCTCTCCCGACATCAATGATAACTTTCGGAAACGTCTTGCCCTGCGACTTGTGAATGGTAACTGCCCAGGCCAGACGCAGAGGGTACTGCCGGAATGACCCCACGCTTTGGGAATCTACACGCGCCAGCTCCTTGTCATACACAAAACGGAACATCTCCCAGGTAAAGGGGGTCACCTCCACCTCCTGCCCGTCCGCCAGGCGCACGCACACCGCATCCTCGCCGTCGCTAACACCATGGATCACACTCAGGACCTGTCCGATCGACCCGTTCACCCAGCGGCCCAAAGGGTCGTTGTTTAACAGCATGACCTGGGCCCCGGACTTCAGCTGAAGCTCTTCATGCGTCGGCAAGTTCTTTTTCTCAAACGCCCCGCTCACCTCGCCGCCGTAAGTATAGGCCTTGCCCCTGGTCGCGGCCAGGCGCACGCGGTTGATATTATCCGCCAGGTCATTGGTCGTGGTCAGGTACACATAAAAATCCCCGTGGGACGGCTCAAAGTCCGGGTGACAGCGCGCGTTCAAAAGGGTCATATCCTCCCCATCCACTGTATTATCGCGCACAGCGTTCAACAGCCGGATAAACCTGTCCTCGGTCTGCCGGTAGACTTTTTCAAGTTCCAGCAGTTCGAAGCCGCACTCCATGAAAACACGGGCATCGAAGAAATAAGGGCTGGGATAATGTTCGGCAAATATTTCGCGCTCGGCACTGGTCACCACGGGCGGCAGCTGGTGCAGGTCGCCGACCAGGACCATCTGTATGCCGCCAAAAGGCTTCTTCTTGTCCGGGCCGTTATGCCGCAAAAAAGCATCCACACAATCGAGGAGATCCGCACGCACCATGGACACCTCGTCAATGACCACCGCGTCCAGGCCGCGGTAAAGGTCGCGCTGGCCCCGGCGCAAGCGGATGGTCTTGGCGCTTTCGGGCGTGATGTCGGGCCTGAAATTGAAGAACGAATGGATCGTCTGTCCCTTGATATTGACCGCGGCCACCCCTGTGGGGGCGAGCACCGCGACGTTCTTCCTGGTGCTGGCACGAAAATACTGCAGGAGCGTCGACTTCCCGGTCCCGGCGCGGCCGGTCAGGAAGATATGCTTCGATGTTTCTTCGAACATCCCGAAAGCGCGGATGAACTCAGGGGTCTTGTGGATACGGTTGGAATCAATGTCCATCGGGACATTGTACACGCCGGAGAGCGCATCACCAAAGGTTTTCTGCGGATGATCCTGGAAGCCCGGCCAGAACTGAACAGAAATCGCTTGCACATGGCACTTCTCTATTTATAATGGGACTTCATCCAGACATAAACAAAAAAACATCCTTGAAAAACCCTAGGGTATGTTAAAGAAATACATTCTTCCTGCCCTCCTCATCAGCCTGATCCTGAGTGTCAATGTGCTGCGTTTTGTCGGCCTGGGTGATGTGCCCGACGGGTTTCAGATCGATGAATTGACGGCCGGTGTCACCTTAAGCTGTATGGCCCAGGAAGGCGCCTCTCCGCTGGGCGATACCCATTATCCGCTTTTCGGCGAAAACAGCTTTGCCACGCCCTCCCCGCCGACCTATATGTACCCGGGCATGCTCTGGGTCAAAGCCTTTGGCTTTTCCCAAGGCGCATTGCGCGGATTCACGGCTTTTGCCGTTGTCATCGGCTTGCTGGGACTTTTTGCCATCGGGTACTACCTCGCCCGCCTGCGCTGCGGCCTATGGATCCTTTTTGCGGCCAGCCTATCCCCCCGGATATTGTCTATCTCGCGCGTCTCATGGGAATCCTTGCTCATGCTCCCCTTCCTGATCTGGGGACTTTTTTTCTGCCTGAAAGCCAAACGATCCTGGCACTTCATCCTGGCCGGGATGCTCTTGTCGGGCGCGGCCTATTCGTATCCAACCGCCAGGCTGCAGGTCCCGCTTTTCATTCTCATCATGACGTGTTACGGCCTTATCTGGCGCCAATGGCGCATCCGCCACCTCGTCGCCTTAGCCGCGGCGTTTCTCCTCACCAGCACTCCCCTGGTATGGTTTTATCTCACCCACCCCTCTTTGTCCGCACGATTTAAGGAAGTCGCCATCACCAACCCTGAGCACTAGCGCGACATCGGCAGTTCCGGAACAATGCTGGAGCTTTTTAAAATCGTCATCCAGAATTTTATCGCCCACCTGCACCCTGATTATCTATTCTTTAAAGGAACTCCCAAAAATCTTACCCTTTCGACCGGGCACCAGGGCATGCTGAGCTGGATCGACGTGACCGCGCTTGTGGCAGGGCTTGGCTGGATGGCGTTGCGCTTTATCCAGCGCAAACCGGCCGCTGCCACAGCAACACTTCTATTCCTTGGCTTCCTGGGGATCAATATCATCATCGGCATTTTCCCGGCCACGCTCGTATGGATCGAAAACCCTCACCCGCTGCGCTCCATCGGCGCCTGGCCTTTCGCCATGCTGGCCACGGGCATCATCCTGCACAAGACAACCGAAAAATGGCCATGGTCCGGCCTCCTCGCCCTGGCCCTGGCCGGCGCCTTCGCCTGTGTTTTTCTGCGGCAGTATTTCTACGATTACGCCAAGGATAGCCGCGGCTGGTTCAGCGTCTGGACACGGGAAGAAGCCAGCCATGCCAAAACCGACCAGGCGTGGATGAATTTCCTCTACCGCTACCATTACCACATGCTCTTGTCACGTTACTACCTGATGCGCTACCACGGGGATAACTGCACCCAGGCCAGGCTCATCTGGGAAAAGCTCTATCCCGTCTTCAGTAAAATAGCCAAAGAAGCCAAGAACCAGCCCTGATGCGCATCCTCATTGTCATCCCCTGTTACAACGAAGCCGAGCGCCTGATGCCTGACGTGTTTTTGGCTTTTGCCGGACAACACGCCGCGATTCATCTTCTTTTCGTGGACGACGGCTCCACGGACAAAACATCCGCGATGCTCGATGATCTTCAGGCCAAGGCCCCTGGACACATCAGCGTGTTGCACCTGCCGCATAACAGCGGCAAGGCGGAAGCGGTCCGCCTGGGATTTCTCAAAGGCTTTACCATGAACCCCGCCCTGATCGGGTTTCTCGACGCAGATCTGGCCGCGCCCATCGCAAGCATGCTGGAACTTGAAAACGCCCTCACCCAAGGCCATAAAGACATCGCCATGGCCTCGCGCGTCGCCTTGCTGGGCTACAAGATCGAACGCAACCCTGTGCGGCACTATGCCGGACGCGCCTTTGCCACAGCCACCTCCATGATCCTGGGCTTGCGCGTTTATGACACCCAATGCGGGGCCAAGCTCTTCCGTGTCAACACCAGGCTCAAGCAGATTTTTGCCGCCCCTTTTACCACACACTGGATATTCGACGTCGAGATCCTGGCGCGTTTTATTATCACTCAACATCAAGGCTTTCCGCCGGTAGACACCATCTGCATGGAATATCCCCTGCGGATCTGGATCGATAAGAAAGGCTCCAAACTCCGTTTGAAAGACTTTGTCACCAGCGGCCTGGATCTTCTCAAGATATTCCTGATGCTGCATGCCTCGCGCAGGAAAACGCCCCTTATGCCTTGCGCAGACGCCGCAAAACCGATACAGTAACGGATATGAAAAAAAACAATTGGCTTCCCCTTGTGCCGTGGATCATGGGCGGGCTCATCACGCTGGTGATCGGACTTTATTTCCGGCTCTATCCTTTGGCCCACAATGTCGCGGCAGATTCCTATGAATCGGCAACCATGCTCGTCTTGGCCAAAGTGCGCGCCAGCATCACCGAACAGATCGCCCGGCGCTACCCCGACATGCCGCCCGCCCAGCGCCAGCGCATCATCCAGGAACAGTTCAATCAGGTCGTCCGTACCCAAAACGCCAAACTGCGCGACACCTTTGACAAAGTCGGCCTGCAGCTGCTTCAAAAGACCGGCGAAACCCGTCACTACCTCCAAGAATCGGACTCCTATTACTTTCTGGATCTGACCCAGAACATCCTGGAACAAGGCGACGTAAGTTCCAAGGTGAACGGCAGTCAATATTTTAACAACAAGATGCTGGCTCCCCTGGGCTACTGGGAGCCGCAGACATGGCACCCCTACATCGGCGCCTGGGTCTACAAGGCCGCAAGATTCCTGGATCCCTCGATCGATGTGATGCGAGGGGTCGCCTTCACGCCGCTTGTCCTGTTCCCGTTTGTTCTGGCCGCGTTCCTGCTGGCCTGCCGCGCGCTGGGCTGTCAATGGCCGGCCGCGTTCACCGCGTCGATCTTTTTTACCCTGGCGCCCATTTACCTCCAGCGCAGCACCTACGCCTGGTACGACAACGATTCTTACAGCGTTCTTTTCCCTGCCCTCAACCTGGGACTCACGGCCTTTGCCCTGAGGTCTTTGGACAACACCCGGAAAACGATCATCTGGAGCCTCCTCGCCGGGCTTTCCTTCGCCCTCTTTGCACGGTTCTGGACAGGGTGGAGTTTTTCCTGGGGCATCACCATGGCCGCGCTCGCGCTCATGACAACGCGTGCCT
>Ga0114951_10001941_pt1 | contig 24399 bp, 16 predicted proteins | sample AM7aDNAmetaG_FD_88677 | JGI IMG/M metagenome (GOLD analysis project Ga0114951, IMG submission 88677) | Freshwater microbial communities from Finland to study Microbial Dark Matter (Phase II) - AM7a DNA metaG | ecosystem: Environmental > Aquatic > Freshwater > Lake | place: Finland: Lake Alinen... | reverse complement strand
GTCGGGATACCTGAAAAGATAGTCTCAGGGACTACTCAAATCACCAAGAGTCCTGACAGATTGTTACTGGCAGAAATGACCGCTCGGTTCTGTGATGTTGCTGGAATTATCAAGGACGGTTTTTCTTTCCAGGCAGGTGCCGGTGGCACTGCTTTAGCTGTTGGTGATTTCTTTTATAAAATTATGAAGGAAAGGGGCATTAAAGCGCGGTTTGCAAGAGGAGGCAGTAACCTGTATCTGGTGAAAATGCTGGAGGAGGGTTATCTGGACTTTATACTCGATGGTCAAACTTTTGATCTCCATGGAGTCAGATCGATGGCTGTGAATCCCAATCATTTAATGACAACTCCTTTTACCAGTTATAATTATCATGGGAAGGGGAATTTTGCAGGTTTAGTGGATGTTGCCATTCTTGGCGCAACTGAAATCGACCTCGATTTTAATGGCAATGTTGTAACACACTCCGATGGTTACCTTTTGCATGGAATTGGTGGTTGGCAAAACTGCTTGTTTTCCAAAACAGTTATTATTCCAATACCCCTCTTCAGGGATCGTATTCCAGTTATCGTTGACAAAGTAACTACTCTGTGTGGCCCAGGCGAACTAATAGATGTGATTGTAACTGAAAGAGGCATCTGCATAAATCCGCTAAGAACAGACCTGATTGAGAAAGTTCAGGGTTCAGACCTCCCCTTGGTGAGCATCAAAGAGCTCAAAGAAGAGGCTGAGAAAATCTGTGGCATACCACAAAAGCCTGAATTCCTCAATGAAGTCGTTGCGGCTATCAAATGGGTTGATGGCACAGTGATAGATGCTGTCTGGAAACTATCGGAATAGAGTGGTTATATAATAAAAAAGCCGGCGAAAGCCGGCTTTGATATAAGAAGTTGCTGTTATGCCGGATGAATGGCTTCAACAGGGCAAACATCAGCGCAAGCGCCACAATCCGTGCATTCGTCTGGATTAATTTTGTAAATATCACCTTCTGAGATAGCCTCTACCGGACATTCATCAATGCAGGTTCCGCATGCGGTGCAATCATCATTAATTATGTATGCCATTTTTAATTTTTTTTATTTTGCGGTACAAAGGTAAAGGATTTTTAAAAATAAACAATCGATTAAAATTATTGTATCTGATACTATGAAAAAAGTTTCTGTAAAGGATGTTTATCTGCCATAATTTCGGTACTTTGAGACTCTGATTCTACCATTCAAAAGATATTTTTTATGAGCTTTTTGCAATTTGATAAAACTCAACTAATTAACCTGGAATACAGTCTTTCGAAAGAGATTCTGTTGGCAAATCCGTCAGGAGCCTATGCCAGTTCCACAATAATTGGCTGTAATACAAGAAAATATCATGGTCTGCTTGTTGCCCCTATCACAGATTATGATGGCGGCAGACATGTGATTTTGTCATCGCTCGATGAAACTATTGTTCAGCATGATCAGGAATTCAATTTGGGTATCCATAAATATCCTGGAGAATACTATCCTAAAGGGCATAAATATGCAAGGTGGTTTGAAATGGATCCGGTATGGAAGATGATATACCGGGTTGGGGGAGTGGTCCTGCAAAAAGAAATCCTTCTGGATGAAAAGGAAGCGAGATTGTTGGTGAGATATACGCTCCTTGAAGCGCATAGCCCAACCATTTTGAAAATCAAACCGTTTCTGGCGTTTCGTAGTGTTCATGCCCTGAGCCATGCTAATATGAACGTTAATAAGCTGGTTCAGGAATGTCGTAATGGTGTTTACCTGAAAATGTACCATGATTATCCGGGGTTGTTTCTTCAAACCTCAAAATCGTTTGAGTTCATTACTGCACCTGACTGGTATAATAAAATTGAATATCTGAAAGAACAACGAAGGGGTTATCCTTATCAGGAGGATCTTTATGTTCCGGGATACTTCGAATGTTCAATAAAAACCGGTGAGAGTTTTGTATTGGCTGCGGGTTTTGAGGAACAGGCTCCAACTGGCTTGAAAAAACGACTACAATCGCAAATTGATAAAACACCCTTACGACATACTTTCGAAGAAGTACTGGCCCAGACAGCCAAATCGTTTATTATTGATACTCAAAATGGACCTGAGATTGTCTCCGGATATCATTGGTTTGGATCCTATGGAAGAAATTGCTGGATCGCACTGCCTGGTTTAACAATCGGGACAGGCCAACCTGATCTTTTCGACCGGTTGGCAAAATCTTTGGTTAAGATGCTTAAAAACGGTCTTTTCCCCAATCATTCTCCAGATCGCAATAATCCTGTTTACCGGAGTGTTGACGGTTCTTTATGGATGATCTGGGCCATACAGCAATATGCGGACTATATTAATAATGGCGGGCAAATTTGGAAATCTTTCGGCCCAGCAGTAAAGCAGGTTCTTTTTGCCTATAGGGATGGTATTAACCAGGGAATTAAGATGCAGGAGAATGGATTACTGAACGCATATGTTCCCAATCAATCTTTAACTTGGATGAGTGCATATCTGGATGGCGTACCTGTCACTCAGCGGCCTGGTTTAGCGGTTGAGGTTAATGCATTGTGGTATAATGCAATATGTTTTGCGTTGAAGATTGCAGAAGAAGCTGGCGATATCAGTTTTGTCTCCGATTGGAAAGATTGGCCACAAATTATCGAAAGGAACTTTAAAGAGATTTTCTGGGGGAAAAATGAAAATTATCTAGCGGATTATGTGTTCGAAGGGAGAGCTAACTGGGATGTTAGACCGAACCAGGTTATCGCCGTTTCCCTGCCATTTTCACCCCTTGAAGATGAACAAAAACGTGCGGTGCTGGAGATTGTGCAATCTGAACTGCTAACACCTAAAGGATTAAGAACTTTATCCCCAAGACACGAAGATTATAAAACAAGCTATGAGGGCGATCATGTTACACGAGATCTGGCTTATCACCAAGGTACAGTGCGCCCTTGGCTCCTGGGACATTTTGCTCAGGCATGGCTTAGCCTTTATGGTAAGTCGGGTAAGCATTTTATTAATGCTCTGGCTCATAATTTTGAGGAGGACATGTTCGAACATGGCTTGGGTACAATATCTGAAGTATATGACGGAAATCCTCCACATACCCCCTGCGGGGCTATTTCATCAGCGGCCAGTGTTGCCGAAATATTGAGAATCATGTATTTGCTGAAGAAAATTTAATACCTATGCGCGTACTAATGTTTGGATGGGAATTCCCCCCACATATCAGCGGAGGATTAGGAACTGCCTGTTACGGGATGACGCGTGGGCTGGCTTACTGCGGTGTTGAAGTTATTTTCGTTGTTCCTAAATCATATGGTGACGAAGATCAAACCTCAGTAAAACTCGTTGGTGCTTCGCAAGTTCCTATCAAGAGAAGGACATACGCGTTTACTGAAGAGCGACAGTTCGGAGTTGAAGCAATTAAAACAAGCCATGCTCTCGAAATGACCTATATCGAGGTAGGATCGAAACTTCTTCCATATCTGTCACCTGAAGAATTTCAGAAATACTCTCATGAACACTTGCAAAAGAATGAGTTATCTCTTCATGAATTCGATAATGGAACTACCAGAGGATCTTCGGTTTTAACTGAAGTTGTTGGAACAATGGAATTCACTGGTAAATATGGCCCGGATCTGATGCAGGAGGTGTCGAATTATGCATTGGTTTCTTCGGAAATCGCACATGAACAGACATTTGATATAATCCATGCTCATGATTGGCTGACCTATCCTGCAGGTATAGCCGCAAAAAGGATGTCCGGAAAACCTTTAGTGGTTCATGTTCATGCTACAGAATTCGACAGATCTGGGGAAAATTATAACACCGTGGTTTATGATATTGAAAAATCAGGTATGGAACAGGCTGATCTTGTGATCACTGTTAGTAATCTGACTAGAAATATTGTGATCAACAGGTATGGTATTAACCCTGATAAGGTTGTAACTGTTTACAATGCAGTGGAGCCGGGAACTGAGTCCGGAGCTGAGGTTTTTGTAAAGGCAGTTGATGAGAAAGTCGTTACCTTCCTTGGACGTATTACTTACCAGAAAGGTCCTGAATACTTTATGGAAGCCGCTAATAAGGTACTAAAGCATTCAAACAATGTGAGGTTCGTAATGGCTGGCAGTGGCGATCTTCTTAGAAAAATGATTCGTTATGCAGCCAGACTGGGTATCACCGAAAAGTTCCATTTTACTGATTTCCTTAAGGGTCGTGATGTTGATAATATGTTTGCTGTTAGTGATGTGTATGTAATGCCCTCTGTTTCAGAGCCATTTGGAATAAGTCCGCTGGAAGCTATGAGGTCAAATGTGCCAGTCATCATATCCAAGCAATCAGGAGTTTCTGAGATTCTAAAACATGCCATAAAGGTTGATTTTTGGGATGTCGATGCCATGGCTGATGCAATTTATGGATTAATAACCTATGAGTCACTCCCCTTAATGTTTCAGCATTACGGTCGTGATGAGGTGAACAATCTGAGATGGGAGAATGCAGCACTCCTTATTAAAAATCAATATACCAACCTTTTATCTTCAAGAAATAATCCGTTATGAAAAATATTTGCTTGTATTTTCAGCTTCACCAGCCATTCAGGCTGAAACGTTATCGCTTTTTTGATGTTGGTCAAGATCATTATTATTATGATGATTATCTGAATAAGCTAATCTTGAAAAAGGTAGCACAAAGATGCTATATACCAAGTAATGAATTGTTATATAGTCTTTTGACTGAATTTGGAGGACAGTTTAAGGTCTCCTTCAGTTTAACTGGAATCCTTCTGGATCAATTGGAACTTTATGCTCCCGAGGTTATAGAAAGCTTTAAAAAACTTGCTAAAACAGGTCATGTTGAATTTCTTTCTGAAACCTATTCCCATTCTTTGGCAGTTTTGGGCAGCACAGAGGAATTTAAAAACCAGGTTACCCTCCATAAAGAGAAAATTGAATCCCTATTTGGAATGACCCCTACTGTTTTTAGAAATACAGAACTTGTATATTCCGATGCTATTGGGGAACAGGTTTCTAAAATGGGCTATAAAGCTATGCTTGCCGAGGGTGCTAAACATGTTTTAGGTTGGAAAAGTCCTAACTTTCTTTATTACAATGTTTTAGATCCAAAACTTAAAGTCCTTTTGAGAAACTATAAGCTAAGTGATGATATCGCATTTCGATTTTCTAACCATTCCTGGTCTGAATGGCCGTTGACTTCTGAGAAATATCTTCAATGGCTTAAAGGCTCACCTGCAAATGAGGATTTTGTGAATTTGTTCATGGACTATGAAACCTTTGGTGAACATCAACCTGTTGAATCAGGAATTCATCAATTTCTGGATCATTTGGTCCGCTTGATTATTAAAGATCCGGAAACAGGATTCGCGCTTCCTTCAGAAATAGTTGAATCACACCAATCAGTTGGACCTCTTTCAGTTCCTTATCCAAGCTCATGGGCAGATGAAGAAAGGGACCTTTCCGCCTGGCTTGGTAATGAGATGCAAAAAGAGGCTTTTAATAAGCTCAATTCAGTACGAAACCTCGTCCTCCAGGCAAATGATGAGGATTTATCAAGGGACTGGGGTTATTTACAGGCAAGCGACCATCTTTATTATATGTCGACAAAGTTTTTTGCTGATCAGGCGGTCCACAATTACTTTAATCCCTATAATAGTCCTTACGATGCGTTTATCAACTTTATGAACATTGTTTCGGACTTTATTATCCGGTTGGAAAAGAAAACCAAAAGGGTGGTTTATAAAGGAATCCCTATAGATGAACTCACTGGAGCCCCTCTTAATGATGCAATAACCGAATATGAAGGTGTTTTAAAGATCCTCAGGCAGAAAAGGGGTCCTATAAACAAAGTAACAGATAGTAAGCTACTTAAGTCTTCCAATACAAAAGGCCCGATCACCAAAACAAGTAAAAAGAAAAAAAATTAGTTAATTCGCCAACTAATTTGACTGATTACTTATGACTGAAAACGGGAAGCAGAACAGTCCGGAAATACTATTTGAGGTTAGCTGGGAAGTTTGCAACAAGGTGGGTGGTATCTATACGGTTTTAACTTCCAAATGCCAGGAATCTCTTAGCCGTTTCGGTGAACATTATATTTTCATCGGTCCGGATATTTGGCGCGAAGATCACGATAATCCTGAGTTTATTGAAGATAATAACCTTTACCTGGGTTGGAAGGAACATGCCTATGCCTCAGGCCTTAAATTTAGGACAGGCCGCTGGAATATCCCCGGCAAACCACAGGTGATCATCATTGACTTTACGGCTCTCATTCCAAGAAAAGATGAAATTTTCAGCAAAGCCTGGGAGGATTACCGGCTTGATTCCATCTCGGGAGGCTGGGATTACATTGAAGCTGCTCTATTCGGCTATGCTGCAGGAATGCTTATCAAGAGTTTTACCGAATATTATCGTTTTAAAGAAGTCATCGCTCAGTTCCATGAATGGATGACTGGGATGGGAATTTTATACCTGGAGAAGGAATCCCCCTATATTGGAACTGTTTTTACAACCCACGCTACTACAGTCGGACGATCAATTGCTGGAAATGGTCTTCCTCTTTATGAAAACCTCGTGGAATACAATGGTGATGAAATGGCCACCCGCCTAAACGTAATGGCCAAACATTCACAGGAAAAACTTGCGGCTGTCAATTGTGATCAATTTACTACAGTAAGCGAAATAACAGCTGGAGAATGTTCCCAATTGCTGGGCCGTAGACCGGACCTGATTACTCCCAACGGATTTAATCCCAATCTTGTACCTGATCAGCAAACACTTAAGGAAGAAAGGGTAATAGCCCGAAAAGCTATTCGAAATGTTGCTCAGGCAATGTTTGGCTATGAATTATCAGAGGATTTTCTTGCTATCGGGACAAGTGGCCGATATGAATTCAGAAATAAAGGCCTGGATATCTTTATCAGATCGCTGGCCAAATTAAATGACGAAGGAAATCTGACAAAAGAAATTGTTGCACTTATTCTGGTTCCAGCTAATAATTATGGTCCCCGCAGAAGCGTTAGCCAACGGTTGAATGGTGAAGATATTGAACTCAGTGGAAGTAAATACCTGACTCATAATTTACATGATGCTGATTCTGATGCCATCATTCGATTGCTTAACGAGACCGGACTTAATAACGATCAAAATAATAAGGTTAAGGTTATGTTTATTCCCTGTTACTTAAATGGGCAAGATGGAATATTCAATTTGACTTATTATCAGATTCTTACTGGATTGGATTATACCATGTTTCCTTCTTATTACGAACCATGGGGATATACACCGCTTGAAAGTATTGCTTTTGGTGTACCAACCTTGACTACAGATCAGGCTGGTTTTGGTAATTGGATGTCTGCCTTTACTACAGATATGCCAAATCTTCCAGTTGCTGTAGCCCCTAGAAACAAGCAGTCAGATGAATCAGTAATTAATTGGATCTCTGAAGTTTTGCTAAGCTTTTCGCGATTATCTGCCATTAAAAGGAAGAGTCTGTTTAACCTTTCCATTGAATTCTCTAAAAAAGCACTTTGGGAAAATTTGGTTGAAAACTATTATCTAGCTTATTCATATGCTTTGTCGGAGGTGGTATTTGAGGACCGGCCAGAGCCCGAATTCGCTGAAGAGACTTATGCTATAGGTGCTGTCGATCTTCAGAATACCAATGAACCCATATGGAAACGGGTATTGGTAGAATCTTCCTTACCCGTTAGCCTGAATGGATTGGTCGCCATATCGAAAAATCTTTGGTGGACTTGGAACTATGACGCAGAGAATTTATTCCGATCAATCGATCCTGTAATTTGGGAACAAGTTGAGCATAATCCGATTACCCTGATGAGGCAAATCCCCCTGGATCGGATTATTGAACTGGAGAAAGACACGGATTTTCATGAATCCTATAAGAAAGTCTATTCTAGGTTCCAGGACTACATAAACCAGGTGAATGAGAATCCTGGACCAATGATTGCTTATTTCAGCATGGAATTCGGTTTTCATAGCAGCCTGAAAATTTATTCTGGGGGTCTGGGAATCCTTGCGGGAGACTATTTAAAGGAAGCGAGTGACAGAAATGTTCCAATGGTTGGAATGGGATTGCTTTATAAATTCGGATATTTCAGGCAAGTGCTGACTCTCAACGGGGATCAGATTTCTGAAGATGTGGAAGAGCGTTTCTCCGATCTTCCGGTTGAACCGGTCCTGGATGCGGATGGACAATGGATGCAGGTACCTATCGGAATGCCTGGTCGCCTGATCCATGTCAGGCTTTGGAAAGCAATGGTTGGCCGAATTAGCCTTTATTTGCTTGATACTGATTATGATTCTAATCAACCTGCCGATAGGTCTATCACTTATCACCTATATGGAGGTGATGAGGAGAACCGTTTAAAACAGGAAATGGTTCTGGGGTTGGGTGGAATCAGATTATTGAGCAAACTTGGCATTTCTCTTGATATTTTCCATTGCAATGAAGGGCATGCAGCCTTTATTGGACTTGAGCGGATTCGCAGACTAATGGAAATCAAGAAATTCACCTTTGATGAGACGCTAGAAGTAGTAAGGAGCTCAACTCTTTTTACTACGCATACCCCTGTTCCAGCAGGGCATGATACTTTTACTGAAGATATGATCCGGACCTATATGGGACATTATCCGGAACGCTTTAATATTTCATGGGATGAATTTATCGGATTAGGTAAAATTGAGAAGAATAACCATTTCGAAAGATTCTCTATGTCTCATCTGGCTGCCAGACTTTCGCAGGAAATAAATGCAGTTAGTGAACTTCATGGCGAAGTTACCCGGAAAATGTTTGAAAATGTTTGGAAAGGTTATTATTCCGATGAATTGCCAATTGGATTTGTAACAAACGGAGTACATTATCAAACATGGGCAGCTGAAGTTTGGCAGAAACTTTACCTTGAAGTATTTGGATCAGATTTTCTTGATAACCAATCGAATATGGCTAATTGGGAGAAAATCTATTCTGTTCCGGATAATAAAATCTGGACCATCAGACAAACACTTCGTAAATCATTAATCGATTATATCAGAGAGCGGTTGGACAAAGTTTCAATTAGGAGGCATGAACCCCCGAAACAGATAATCGAGATCCGCCAGAAATTGAACGAACGTACCTTGACCATTGGTTTTGCAAGACGGTTTGCTACTTATAAAAGGGCCCATTTGCTCTTTAGTGACCTTGACCGCCTTAAAAAAATTGTCAATAATCCTGATCATCCTGTCCAGTTCATTTTCGCTGGTAAAGCTCATCCAAGGGATAAAGCGGGTCAGGACCTGATAAAGTATATTGTGGATATTTCGCGTCGTCCGGAATTCAGAGGTAGGATCGTTTTTCTTGAAAACTATGATATGACAGTCGCCAGAAAATTGGTACAGGGAGTTGATATCTGGCTTAATACGCCAACCCGTCCGCTCGAGGCTTCTGGAACCAGCGGAATGAAAGCCGTGATGAATGGAGTTATGAATTTTAGTGTTCTCGACGGATGGTGGTGCGAAGGTTATAAACCAGGTGCTGGTTGGGCCCTTCAGCAGGAACGCGTTTATGAGGATCAAAATTTCCAGGATGAACTTGATGCAGCAACAATTTATAACCTTCTTGAAGAAGAAATAGTACCACTTTTCTATCAGGTTGATCAAAATGGAATACCCGTTGAATGGATCAAGCATATCAAAAATACTATCGCACAAATAGCACCCAGATTCACAACCCGTCGAATGATTGATGATTATTATGATCGTTTCTACCGGATACTTGGAAACAGATCCAGTGATATGCGTGCAAATAACTATCATTTAGCCAGGGAAATAACCAGGTGGAAAAAGAAGGTTGCCCGAATTTGGGACAAGATTGAAGTTACTGAGGTTAACTATTCAAATGACCTTTCGAAACCATTGAAAATGGGTGGTGGATATACTGCTGAAGTTATTTTGAAATTGAATGGGTTATCATCTGATGATATCGGCGTTGAACTGGTAATGGTTGAAGTTCTTCCAAATGGAAAATTAAAATTCGTACTCAAGGAGGAATTTTCCAATGTCGAAAAACTTAATGGTCATACCCGTTATCAATTATGCACTTTCCCAACTCAGACCGGAGTCTTTAACTATGGGATAAGGTTATTCCCAAAAAGCCAGCTATTACCACATCGTCAGGATTTTAGCTTTGTGAAGTGGATTTAACCAGGCAAAATTGGGCCGGTATTATGTTTAACTCAGGGAAATTAATGCATAACCGGCCTTGTTGAAATGCACTTCCAAGCCGATGCTAATGATCTGGCTGACCAATAATTGCGCATTTGAATTGTTACAAGGCTCAATGTCTCGGATATTGATTCTCTGTTTTGCCTCAAAACCAATTACCTGAAGCGCGTGTTCTGGTATTTTGATAGTGGTTCCTCTGATTGATCGACTGAAACTAACAACAACAAGAAAAACCTCATCATCGGCGCTGCCGCCATACCTGAGAAATGCAAAAACCTTGTCGAAATGAGGATTGTCACCATTAACCCACATGAGGTCATATAACAATCCATTTGCGAAAACCGGAAAACTCTGTGCAATGTCCAGAATATTGGAATAAGCCATTCTAAGCGACCATTGGTCTTCAGATAATTCACTGCCATCGCACTTTCCTCCATTATACCACTTCTGAACTTCTGGCATTACTGTATAGTCAAAAATGGAAGTCCGCCCATCATCACCACTGAACCCTGATGCTCCATCAGCTCTTTCGCCGACTTCCTGACCTGAATAAATTAGAATGGGTCCTTGATTCAAAAAAGCTGAAACTGCCATGCCTGGTAAAGCTTTCCAGGGATCAGATGCAAAGAACCTGGAGGCAATCCTTTGTTCATCGTGGTTCTCAAGAAATCTCACCATAGCATTATCCAGACCTTCCAAGGATTGCCAAACTTTTGAGATGGCATTTGTCGATGACCTTTCTTCAATTACAGACCTGAGTGCATCATACAGTCCAACTTTATCATACAGAAAATCGAAAAATCCTATTTCAAGATAATCACGATACTTTGATGGCTCATAAAGCTCGGCTATAAATAGAATTTCTGGCCAATCGCTTTTAATTTGGCTGATTGCATATTGCCAGAATTCAACTGGTACCATACCAGCCATATCGCAGCGGAATCCATCAATACCTTTCGTTGACCAAAAGAGTAATATCTCCGTCATTTTTATCCAGGTATCCGGTAATGGGTGAAAGAATTTTTGGCTTGTACGATAATCAATACCATAATTCAACTTTACGGTTTCGTACCAATCATTACTGTCGGGGTCAGGACGGAAAACATCGTTTCCGGTTGCCTTAGCAGGAAATTCAATATATCGGTCCGCCCCATTTCTTGCTAATCCTTTAATTTCTAAGGTTTCACCTGGAAAATAGTAGTAGTTATTTGAAGGGCTGAATGATAGGTTCGTTTGGTCTCCTTCGCCAAGATCTAATTGATCATCAGGTATCTTACTTGAATGGTAACTGCGGGAGACATGGTTAGGAACGAAGTCAATGATTACCTTAAGTCCTGACCGATGAATTCTTTTAACCAATTGTTCAAACTCAATCATTCGGGAGAAGACCTCAGTTGCCAGATCCGGATCAACATCATAGTAATCGTTTATTGCATAGGGAGATCCGGCATTTCCCTTGACTATATCTGGATGGATGGCCACCAAACCGTCTTCAGGATAATGGGATAGGGTGGCGTGCCGTATAATCCCTGTTAGCCAGATATGCGTAATCCCGAAATTTCCAAGTTCCTTTAGTACAAGATCAGAGATATCATTGAATTTTCCACAACCATTTTGATCTCTATTTCCATTGAAAACAGTGCTTTTCTCTGAATTGCTGAAAAGCCTGGGCAGAAGTTGGTAAATAACGATCTTACTTTTCATCCGGGTTATCGGATACTTTTGGTTACGATTTTCCTCAATGCCAAGCCAACTCTGGATGGGAGATAAAGTCGGATCTGAAATCCTGACCCTATTTTACCCAGCGGCTCAGCCAGATATTCTACTTGCTCATCGATCCTCCCGAATCCCTCATAGGAAGGATTGTCAGAATTTAGGACAATCTTATATTCTGCTGCATCTGATGCGATTCCGTAATTAGTAAAAGACTTGGAAGGATTTAGATTAAAAACAAACAGAAAAGGTTCTCTGACAAAAGCCAATACCTGATCTGAGTCGTTAGCAATTATCAACCTGGGCTTTTCCAGAACAGATAGCTCATCTTTATTGAATAAATGAATCATTGCTTCGTCAAAATGCTCCAAGCCTCCATATCGCAATTGTGGATCCTCTGCCAAGTGCCATTGCCGACGTGCATATTGATAGGTCCAGTTGTTTCCTTCCCGAGGAAAGTCAATCCACTCAGGATGCCCGAATTCGTTTCCCATGAAATTCAGGTAACCACCTCCATGTGTTGACAATGTCAAAAGCCTGATAATTTTATGCAACGATAAAGCTCTGTCAATGATTAGACTAGGAGTGCTTTTTGACATATGAGTGTACATCTCCTTATCAGCTAACCTGAAAATGATAGTTTTATCTCCTACAAGTGCTTGATCATGTGATTCTGCATAGGAAATAGTCTTTTCGTCATGCCTGCGGTTTGTTAGCTCATAAAATATTCTCGACATTTTCCATTGTTCGTCAGGAATCTCTTTTAATGTTTTGATCCAGAAATCAGGAATGCCCATCGAAAGCCGATAGTCAAATCCCAGACCTCCGTCTTCAACTGGAGATGCTATTCCAGGTAAGCCACTCATGTCCTCCGCAATAGTAATTGCGGAAGGATGAAGTTCATGGATGAGTTTATTGGCAAGGGCCAGATAAACTAAAGCATCCTCATCGACTCCATTGTTGAAATAGGCATCGTAGGAAGTAAAGTCCCTGCCTAAACCATGATCAAAATAGAGCATGCTTGTTACCCCATCAAAACGAAAGCCATCGAATCCAAATTCTTCAATCCAGTACTTGCAATTTGATAGTAGAAAATGAATTGTTTCATTTTTTCCATAATCGAAACATAAGGAATCCCAAGCTGGATGCTCTCTTCGATGATCGGTATGAAACAACATACCTGGGGTTCCATCAAAAAGTCCTGGACCCTCGAGAATATTTTTAACAGCATGAGAATGAACAATATCCATAATTACTTCGATCCCGGATTTATGCGCCTCTCCGATGAGTAGTTTTAAGTCATCCGGGGTTCCAAAACGACTTGAAACCGCAAAAAAATTGGAAACATGATACCCAAATGAGCCATAATAAGGATGTTCCTGAATGGCCATAAGCTGAAGGGTATTATATCCCAACTTTATGATACGTGGCAATACCTCTGTTCTGAATTCATCAAAGGTGCTCACCTTTCCGGCCTCAGACGACATACCGGTGTGAGCTTCATATATCAGGGCCGCTGAAAGTCCTGATTTACCTTTCGTTGATCGAATCAGTGGCTGACTAACTTTTTGGGGCTGATCAGGTTCCCACACCTGCGCATTAAAGAGTTTGGTCTGCCCATCCTGAACAACTCTGTTTGCGTAAAGTGGGATTCGATAATCTGCTCCTCCAGTCCAGGATATCCATAGCTTATATTCATCAAGATGGTGAATATCATCAATCTTCATCGCCAATTCCCATTGCCCCGATTGTATTTCGACAAATTGATATTTTGGTTCGATTTTCCAATTATTAAATGAACCGGTTAAGTAAATTGAAGTTGCATTTGGGGCCCATTCATGCATGATCCATCCATCTTGAGCCTTATGCAATCCGAAATAATGATGTCCATTGGCAAACGAACTTAATGTCTGGCCTGGTGGTATTAATTTAGTTATTTTCTCATCTATCCGTTGCATCCTGGCTTTAATCTGATGCAGAAAGGGTGTTAGATATGAATCGCGTTGAATGATACCGGGAATATTCATGTTATTCTATTCTTTTTAATACCTCAATCAGGAGCTTCCAAAATTTGACTGTCGAGGAGATATTCAGCCTCTCATCAGGAGAATGTACCCCTTTGATTGTTGGCCCAAAAGAAATCATATCCATTTTGGGGTATTTCTCCAGAAAAAGTCCGCATTCCAGACCCGCATGAATAGCTTTTACAAGAGGTTTTTGATCAAATAAATCTTGATAGGCATTTTCAGTAATTCTTAATACGGGTGAATCAGGATTCGGATTCCACCCCGGATAACCCGTAGATCTTTCAGTATAGGCGCCAGCCAAAAGAAAAACGCTCTCAACCATGTTTGACATATTGATTTTTGTGGATTCCAGCGAACTGCGCTGACTCGTCGTAACTTTAATGCGATCTTCCTCAAATTTCACTGCAGCCAGATTTGTAGAAGTTTCAACCAAGCCTGGGATAGTTTGACTCCACGAATGAACTCCATGAGGACAGGCATAGAGAGCATTGAGTAAATTACACTGGCAATCTTCATCAATAACCCATTTGGGAATCTGACAATCAGTTAACCAAAGCTCGAGATCTGGTTCTGTCCTTATGAATTCGAGCTTGATTTCAGATTGAAAAATATGAAATGCTTCTTTCAGGAGTTCTTTTTTGTCAGGCGGCAGCGTAATAGTTGCTTCTGCCTCACGCGCAATGGCATTACGCAGGTTGCCTCCGTTAAAATTGTGTATTCGGATCTCAAATTCATCAGCAAATTGCCATAAAAACCTGGTGAGAATTTTATTGGCATTCCCAAATCCTTTATGGATATCGTCCCCCGAATGACCCCCAACCAGACCTTTTACTCCAATTTTCAAAGATAAATTTCCATCAGGGACAAATTCCTGAAGGTAATCAAACCATGCTGTCAGGTCCATTCCGCCTGCACAGCCAATGAAAAGTTCACCTTCATCCTCGGAGTCCAAATTCAGAAGAATATCACTTTTAACAAAACCGGGTTGAAGGCCGAAAGCACCGTTAAGACCAGTTTCTTCAGCAACAGTAAACAAACATTCAATTGGACCGTGATGCAGGTTTTCAGAATCCAAAACAGCCATTTGAGCGGCAATTCCGATACCATCATCTCCACCGAGAGTTGTCCCACGCGCTTTGACCCAATCACCATCGATATAGGCCTGAATCGGGTCGGTTAAAAAATTAAAATCAGTTCCAGCATTCTTCTCACAAACCATATCCAGATGACTTTGCAAACAAACACCCGAGTGATTCGCTTTTCCAAATGATCCGGGTTTTCGAATGATGAGGTTTCCTGCATCATCAGTATTGTATTGAAGATTTCTGTCTTTCGCGAATTGGATCAGGAAATCACGGATTTGCTTCTCCTGGTCACTCGGTCTCGGAATTCTAAGTAGCGCGTCAAAATGATTCCAGACGGAGGCGGGTTCAAGATTCAATAATTCTGACATATTCTGAGGTTTTTTGTAAAGATATACCTAATCATCTGCCATTGCTAAAGGAATAAAAAAAAGTATATTTACTTAATAGAAAAATTAGAGCAAACAAACTAATAATTAAATGTTTATGACCAAAAAAACCATTGTCGCGATGCCGGGTGACGGTATTGGTTCTGTTGTATTGGAAGCTGCAATCAAAGTATTGAAAGCTGCGGGTTTTGAGGCTGATTACGAATTTGCTGACATTGGGTGGGAATTTTGGAAGAAAGAAGGTAATCCCCTGCCTGATCGGACGATTGAATTGCTGAAAAAGCATAAAATTGGGTTGTTTGGTGCAATAACTTCCAAACCTAAGGATGCTGCTGCTGCTGAACTTGCTCCTGAATTACAGGGGAAAGGACTTGTGTATGCAAGCCCTATTGTTGGCATGAGACAACTTTTCGATCTAGATATCTGTATCAGGCCTTGTAAAACCTACCTTGGAAATCCGTTGAATTTTATACGTCGCGGTGCTGCCGGTAATATTGAGGAACCCTTTGTGGATGTTGTAATTTTCCGTCAAAATACGGAATGCCTTTATAGTGGTGTTGAATGGTCGAACCCGCCGGAACAGGTATATGAGGCTTTTAAAACGCATAAGGCCTTCCTGAAAAATTTCGGTAATGTTCCTAAAGATGAGATTTCAATTTCGGCGCGGATTTTTACCAAAAAATATACCGGAAGAATCCTACGGGCTGCCTTTGAGCATGCCCGCCATAATGGGTATAAGTCAGTTACCGTTTGCGAAAAGCCAAATGTCATCCGTGAAACCAGTGGTATGATGTATAAGATGGCTCAGGATATGCAAAGAAATGAATATCCGGAAATTGCACTTTGGAATACAAATATTGATGCCCAGATGATGTGGCTGACTAAGAATCCGGAGGATTATGGTGTCATAGTAGCTGGAAATATGTTTGGAGATATTGTGTCCGATGGGTTTGCTGGATTGATCGGCGGTCTGGGATTCGCCTGCTCAGCAAATCTTGGTGAAGAAATTGCTGTTTTTGAACCAACGCATGGGTCTGCTCCCAAGTATGCCGATTATCCGGTGTCGATAGTTAATCCGATTGCCATGATTGCAAGTGCCTGTATGATGCTTCATCATATCGGTGAAAAAGCAAAAGCTGAAAGAATTGAAAAAGCTATAGCTGAAATTATCTCGGAGGGTTTAGTTAAGACTTACGACATGCTGAAAATGACTGGTTCGCCTGATGTAATTAAGAACGGCGCTGCCTCTACAATGCAGATGGCAGATGCAATAATTGCAAAATTATGAATCAAAAAGTTTTAGAATTATGGCCTGAGTTGCTATGGATTAATGATTTGGACCTTCGGGAAAAAACTGCTCGAACCTGGGAAATTGCTCTGGATCGTAGTGTGCTTTCTGCAGAAGATCTGAATACCATTCCTTTTACTCTTTTAGTGCCAAACCTGAAAGTGACTTTTATGGCTCACAAAAGGGCGGTTGTCCATATCGCTCGTGATGCAGGTTTGAAATGCAATGAATTTTTTGGCGAAGATCTTCCTGTAAACATGGATGTTTTGATTTCCGGAGCCATTTTAGCAGATGTTGGTAAGTTATTGGAATATGAGCTAAAAGATGGAATAGCTGTTCAGGGAAAATATGGCGCTTATTTAAGACACCCTTTTTCTGGTGTTGCCTTGGCTGAGGAATGTAATGTACCACCCGAAGTTTGCCATATTATCGCTGCACATGCTCATGAAGGTGATTTGGTGAAAAGAACAACCGAGGCCTATCTTGTTCATCATGTTGATTTTATGACATTTTTACCATTCAAAGACAGACTTAAATAAAGAAAAAATTGTTTACAGATGGCTTTGAGACGGACTATCATCCGTCTCTGCCATTTTATGAGTTTTGTCAAATAGATATTTTATGGTTGGATATCTTTGTTATTCTATCAAGGATTTATCGTACATTGTGTTAAGCCAATGTTTTAATAAAATCAAACTGATTGGTATATGGCCAGATTAAGAAGTACAATTATCAAAGACATCCTTCCTGGTTTGCTTTTTCTGACTCTTTTGGGATGTAAAAAGGATACTGAGTACATAATTTCTGGTAGATTAATCGATCCTAATCAGTCCATCAACATTGAAGGAGCTTCTGTAGAGGTTTGGGTCCAGCGTATTATGTCCGGAATTTTTGAAGCGGATTATAAACTGGCAGGAGAGCAAAAAACTGGTTCAAATGGAAGTTTTCAGATTAAATTGGAATCAGGAAATTACACCGGTGTGAAAATGATTTTCTCAAAGAAGGGATACTTTGGGTGGGAAACTCAACTCAACCTTGAAACTTTGAAAAATAACAATGGACTTAATGCCTATTATCAAATGGTACCTAAGACTTTTTTGAAAATCCATGTTTTTAATCAGGTACCTCTGGATGCCAGTGACTATTTCGATTTTCGGTTGTTGAACGCCTATACCAATTGTGAAGAATGTTGCAAAGGGCAGGACTATGAATTCTCTGGAATGGATGTTAACCAAACTCTTCAATGCCTCTCATCAGGAAATACGGAACTTATTCTACAATGGACAAGGAGAAAGAATAAGGAGCAGGTTGTAAAAACAGAATCCATCTTCACCAAAGCTTTTGATACTACTAAAATTGAGTTTATCTATTAAAGCAATTCTCCATGAAAGACCTCAGCTTCCCTCTGGTATCGGTCATTACGATAAACTTTAACCAATCGGCAGTGACGGCTGATTTGCTGAAATCCCTTAGAAAGATAAGTTATCCAGTTGTGGAGATAATTGTTGTTGATAATGCTTCAGATAAGGATCCGGTTGATCCAATCATTGATGTTTTTCCTGAAGTCAGGTTCCTTAAAAGTAAAACTAACCTGGGCTTTGCAGGAGGAAATAACTTGGGCGCAAAAATTGCAAAGGGGGATTATTTCCTGTTTCTAAATAATGACACGGAAGTAGATCCGGGTTTCCTTGAACCCCTGGTCGCCCGGCTCCAATCAGATTCTGGTATTGGTATGGTGAGCCCCAAAATCAGGTTTCATCATACTCCTGATACCATTCAATATGCCGGTTATACTCCTATGAATAGAATTACTTTACGCCAGCATCTGATCGGCTATCGGGAAAAAGACAATGGTCAGTATAACATTGGGGGGCCAACATTTTCTATTCATGGGGCAGCTATGATGGTACCTCGCAGCGTAATAGAAAAAGTCGGTCTGATGGCCGAGCAGTATTTTCTTTATTATGAGGAACATGATTGGGCAGAGCGTGTAAAAGGCGCTGGCTATACCGTATGCTATGAAGCGTCATCTTTAGTTATGCATAAGGAATCTATCTCGACAGGCATTGAGAGCCCACTTAAGGTTTATTACATCAACCGAAACCGCTTCCTGTTTGCGAGAAGAAATTCCAAAGGCTTCCGCAAATGGTTAGCTCTAATGTATCTGTCAATTATTGCTTTTCCTAAGGCACTTACTTCTTATTTGCTTAAAGGTAGGTTCGATTTGGCAAAATGTGTTTGGAATGCCTACATCTGGAACTTCTTTAGATTTTCTCAAGTACGCAACAACCAATATCTGGATTAATCATGGACCTGATACTGATAATCGTAAGACTGATTGAAATAATTGTATTTGTCTACCTTGGATTTGCTTCATGTTATATTTTGGTTTTTAGTATTGTAGGATTGTTCCCTTACCGAGTTAAACAGGCGGAAAGTCAGGTAAAACGAAAAATTGCAGTCTTAATTCCAGGATATAAGGAAGATACGGTAATTCTTGAAGTTGCCAGGCATGCGCTCAAACAGGACTATCCAAAAGAATCCTACGATGTCATAGTCATTGCCGATTCATTTCAGAATGAGACAGTTGACCTGCTTAATTCATTGCCAATCAAGGTTGTTGAGGTGAGCTTTGAGAAAAGCACCAAGTCAAAGGCCTTGAATGCTGCTATGGAAGCCATTGGAGATAGCTATGAAATTGCAGTTATCCTTGATGCTGATAACCTAATGGAAAACGGTTTCTTGAGAAAAATAAATGATTCTTTCGAAAATGGATTTATGGTGGTTCAAGGGCACAGAAAAGCTAAAAATATGAACAATAATCTGGCACTGCTAGATACAGTAAGTGAGGAGATTAACAATCATATTTTTCGCAAAGGACACCGGGTCGTTGGATTATCTTCTGCTTTAATCGGATCAGGAATGGCTTTCGAATATGAGTTTTTTAAAAAAACCATGAAAGAGATTAGAGCTATCGGCGGTTTTGACAAAGAGTTGGAGCTTACCCTTTTAAAAGCTGGTGTTAAGATTGAATACCTTGTTGATGCAATTGTTCTTGACGAAAAGGTGCAGAAGGAAGCGGTATTTGAAAATCAACGACGAAGGTGGATCTCGGCACAACTCATCTATTTTCGACGATATGCCTGGGATGGCTTGAAACAATTCATTGTTCGATTTAATGTGGATTATTTCGATAAGGTTTATCAAATGATTTTGCCACCTAGGATTTTGTTATTAGGACTTTTATCTATTTTGACCATGTTCGCTGGCATACTGTTGCTTGTGGATCCTATTTGGACCAATAATACCTTTATTATTTCTTTTGGGAACTGGTTGCTCATCTGGCTTTTCACTGTCGCTGCTATGTTATTGGCCATCCCACGTAAACTCTATAGTTCACGTACCCTTTCCGCGCTTCTAACTCTGCCTCGCGGTTTTTGGCTAATGGTGAGATCGCTGTTGAGGGTTAAGAATGCAAACAAGTCCTTTATTCATACCAGACATGGTATTGATCCTTAAATTGTGGAAATCTGAAATATTGAGGAAATGAGAATAGCAATTGAAGCACAAAGGTTGTTCCGGAAAAAGAAACACGGAATGGATGTTGTAGTCTTGGAACTGATCAGAAATCTTCAGGAAATAGATAAAATCAACCAATACTTTATTTTTCTTAAGCCAGATGAAGATCACTGTATTGAGGAAACTGCCAATTTTAAAATCGTCGAGGTAGAAGCTGGACCTTATCCAGTTTGGGAGCAAATAGCCCTTCCGAGAGCGGTAAATAAAATGAACTGCGATCTATTGCATTGCACAAGCAATACGGCACCAGAGTTGCCAGGATTGCCCTTGGTTCTCACCCTACACGATATCATTTATATGGAAGGGAGTGTTTTGTCTCTTCTCAAAGGCAAAGGAACTGCTTATCAGCGGTTTGGGAATATATATAGACGTCATAACGTACCGGTTGTTCTGAAAAAAAGCTCATGTGTCATCACCGTTAGTGAATTTGAAAAAAACAGAATAGCTGATTATTTTAAGATTCCTTCGGGCAAACTCCGGGCAGTTTATAATGGAGTAAGTGAGCATTTCAGAGTGATAGACGACAAGAACTATCTCAATTTGATCCGGCAGAAATATAGGCTTCCAGACCACTTTTTCTTTTTCCTTGGAAATACCGTTCAGAAAAAAAACACACCAGGTACTCTTAAGGCATTTGCTCAGTTTCAGAGAAAATCCGGATTGGAAATACCATTGGTTATGCTTGACTTTGACCTTGAGGACCTGGGAAGGATCCTTGATGAGATCGGTGAACCTGGGCTTATCAGCCAGATTTATCTTACCGGTTACGTGAATAACTCAGAACTTCCCGGAATATATAATCTTGCAGACATTTTCCTTTACCCCTCTTTTCGGGAAAGTTTCGGAATTCCCATTCTTGAAGCTCAAAAGTGTGGCATACCTGTAATCACTGCTAATACTTCCTCTATGCCTGAAGTCGCTGGTAATGGAGCGATTATTATTGACCCGTCGAGTTCTGAGGAGATTTGTGATGCGATGATCAGGATTATGGCTGATAAAGATCTTCGAGCTAACCTTATTAAGAAGGGATTGGAAAATGCGTCAAAGTTTTCGTGGAAAGCTATGGCAGAGAAAGTTTTATCGATTTATTTGGAAGTTGGAAATGAAAATAAATAGTCAATGGAAAACCGAGATATCATTATAATCGGTATTCAAGCCTGGGATATTGAGATCGGGAGTAACTGTAAAAATATTGCCGAAGTAATGTCCCGTAATAACAGAGTATTGTATGTGAATACGCCACTCGATAGGAAAACAAAATGGTCTGAAAGAAAAACCGAGAAGGTGAAAAAGCGGATGCGTGTTATCCTGGGCAAAGAAAACTCTCTCGAATTGATTTCTCCGCGATTATGGGTGCTTAATCCCATGACGTTAATCGAATCAATTAATATGATGCCCGATGGCCGAATGTTTGATCATCTGAACCTGATAAATAATAAGAGGTTTGCTTCAGAAATCAAGAAAGCCGCCGATAAAATTGGCTTCAAAGACTATATTCTCTTCAATGACAGTAGCATGTTTCTTGGCCTTTATCTTGATGATCTACTTAAGCCTGCTGCTTATGTATATTATATGCGCGATAATCTCATGCAGGTACCGTTTTGGAGAAAACATGGATTCCGACTGGAACCTCTATTAATAAGCAAGTCTGACGTTGTTGTGAATAATTCCTTGCTATTTACAGAGTATGCGAGAAAATTCAATAAGCATTCATTTATGGTTGGCCAGGGTTGCGATACTGATGCCTATAATAATGATATCCACGATTTTATTATTCCCGATGATTTAAGAGAAGTAAAAAAGCCGGTAGTGGGATATGTCGGGTTCCTCAGTATCTTGAGGCTCAATATAACCTTGATGGAAGAAATTGCAAATTCCAGACCTGACCTAAATCTCGTTCTGGTGGGGCCCGAAGATGATGCTTTTAAAACGAGTCATCTTCATGGACTAAAAAATGTTGTTTTTATTGGCCCTAGAAAACCTGAGGAACTGCCAGCATATATTGAGGGTTTTGATGTCTGTATCAATCCTCAATTAATTAATGATCTGACAATGGGCAATTATCCACGAAAGATCGATGAATATCTTGCTATGGGTAAACCGGTCATTGCCAGCTCAACTGCCGCGATGGAGTATTTTGCTGATTATACATATCTGGGAACCTCTTCTGATGATTATATTACCTTAATCGATAAAGCAATTCAGGAGGATTCTCCCGATCTTGCTTCAAAGAGAAAAGCATTTGCTCGCAGCCATACCTGGGAAAATAACGTACAAGAGATCTTCCTGGCCTTGGAAGCAACTGGAAAATTGAAATAAATGAAACCCAACCCATGACTATAATTGATAAAGTTAAAGCTAATCCAAAGCTTAAAGAATTGGCTTTAAGGTTGATGATGCCTAAAAATCAAGCTAGACCGCGACTTTGGGTCAAATTATTCCTTAATCCAATCAAGCACAAAAAGGGTAAAAATGCCCGGATCTGCAGGTTTACCCGTATGGATGTGATGCCATTCAATAATTTTTCCTTGGGAGATAATTCAACAATTGAGGACTTTTGTACAGTCAATAACGGGGTTGGAGATGTTATTATCGGCAACCGCACTCGAATAGGTATGAGCAACGTAATCATTGGTCCTGTAACAATTGGCGATGATGTGATGCTGGCCCAGAATATAGTACTTTCCGGACTTAATCATGGTTATGAGGACATAACCATTGTTCCACACAACCAACCTGTTACGAAAAAGGAAATTGTAATTGCAGATGAAGTTTGGGTAGGTGCAAATTCTATTGTTGTCGCAGGTGTTCAAATTGGAAAACATTCGATAATTGCTGGTGGTAGTGTTGTGACCAAGGATGTTCCGGCCTATTCGGTAGTTGCCGGAAACCCTGCCAGGGCTATTAAAATGTACAACAACGAAACTGGTATTTGGGAGAAAGTTTAAATCATTCAGACCATGGAAACAATAACAATCCTTTTCTGGGTATTCGTGTTCATCGTTTTTTACGCCTACTTAGGATACGGAATGCTCCTTTTCCTGATTATTAGGCTTAGAAGAATCCTTGGCCTTGGCAAACCTTACACAGGAAATACTGACTATGAGCCGGAAATAACTTTGCTTGTGGCTGCATATAATGAGAAGGATTATGTGACCAGAAAGGTTGAGAACAGCCTGGAACTGAACTATCCAAGGAATAAGGTGAAAATGGTATGGGTTACCGATGGATCTGACGATGGAACCCCCGATATTTTAGCTCGTTATCCGGATATAACAGTTTTACATCAGCAGGAGAGGAAAGGCAAAATTACGGCCATGAACCGTGCGATAAAACTCGTTAAGTCACCCATTATTGTTTTTTCAGATGCTAATACCGCTCTTGGTAAAGAATCATTGAATCTGATAGTCGATTTGTTTCGGAATCCAAAGGTCGGATGTGTTTCAGGGGAAAAACGGATTCAGCAGCAAGGTACAGAGACTGCCGCGGGGGCGGGGGAGGGAATCTATTGGAAGTATGAATCAACACTTAAAAAATGGGATGCCGAATGGTACTCAGTAGTCGGTGCTGCTGGGGAACTTTTTGCCGTAAGAACTGAGCTGTGTGAGGATGTTGAACCTGATACCTTATTAGACGACTTTATTATTTCATTGCGAATAGCTATGAAAGGTTATACTATTCAATATAACCCTGAAGCATATGCCAGCGAAACTGCATCCGCCAGTGTTAAGGAAGAACTAAAAAGAAAGATCCGGATTTCTGCAGGAGGTATCCAATCGATTGTCCGTCTCCGGAAACTTTTGAACATTTTTAAATATGGCAGATTGTCCTTTCAGTATATTTCTCATCGCGTTCTTCGTTGGTCACTGGCGCCTTTATCCCTGTTGTTTATTCTGATATTAAATTTTCTATTGTGCCTCAGCGAAATTAGGAGTGATCACCCAGGCTTTTATTCTCTTTTATTAGCCGCTCAGGTTTTATTCTATCTTGCCTCGATGGTTGGATGGATTCTTGAGAATCGTCAGGTCAGGATAAAGATTCTCTTTGTCCCATATTATTTCTTCATCATGAATTATTCAGTATACCT
>Ga0114951_10001938_pt1 | contig 24413 bp, 21 predicted proteins | sample AM7aDNAmetaG_FD_88677 | JGI IMG/M metagenome (GOLD analysis project Ga0114951, IMG submission 88677) | Freshwater microbial communities from Finland to study Microbial Dark Matter (Phase II) - AM7a DNA metaG | ecosystem: Environmental > Aquatic > Freshwater > Lake | place: Finland: Lake Alinen... | reverse complement strand
GTATAAACAATATGTCAAATGATGAAAGTTGTGTTTCCTTTATTAAGGAAAGATTTAACCGAATGAATAACCATTTTAAATTGAAAAAACTATGAAAAAAACAATCTGGCTGGTTGCAGGAATTGCAGGCATGTGTTTAGGTAATCCCCATACCGAAGCTCATGCCGAAGTCGGTATTCGAATTGGGGATGTTCGTGTCGGTGTCGGAGATAGACCGCATTTTGTTATCGACAGACGTCCAAGCTTTGTCTACTTGCAGGATCAGGGATTTTCAGTATCGGTAGGTAGTCCTTACGATATAATTTATTATGGTGACCTTTATTACCTGCATCGTGATGGTAGTTGGTTCCGTTCTTCACACTACCGTGGGCCTTGGGATTTGGTTCGGGAGCGTAATCTGCCCTATAAGATAAGAAGACATCGCTGGGAAGACCTAAGGAGGTATCGTGATGTTGAGTATCGCAGACATGATCGCAGTTACTGGGAGGATAGAGACCGTCATGACAGAGAGCGTTATGACAGGGAACCACGTCGTGAAGATAATCGCAGGGATGAGAGGGAGCAACCCCGTGATGATAATCGTAGAGATGGCAATCGACCAGATGGAAGGGGTAGGTAATAACTGTTGCGACATTTTTATGATTGAAAGCGCATTTCAGTGATAACACAAAAAAGGGAGCTGAAGAGATTTTCAGCTCTTTTTTTAAAGAGTATTACATTCGTTTAAGAATGTAATATTTTCTATAAGTCAAAATGAGGAGAGTAAAATGGGTGTTGCTTCAAAACTGCAGCTTGCTGCTGATGCAATAGAGGATGCAAAAAAACGACTCAACAGGGCTAAGGACGATGCTGATGACGATTATGAGATACGTCAGGCTATGAAAATTCTTGAGGATGCTCTTGCCTATATACATGGTGCCTCTTCAGAACTTCAACAGTAGCAAAATTGAACATCCACATCCACAGCCCGAAGGCTGTGTCATGGCAGGATGTTATGCTATGGTGAAGGAGTCAGCGTGTTACATAAAAACAGGCAAATTTAAGATAACTTGTTTCTGGCATGGCAAGGAGTACAGGGTGATCGTAGGGCTGTGAGTTCTTGTGTATCAATCTCAACTGGCAGCCAGCCGAAAGAGCCGCCTGATGAACTGATTGGAGAAAGTCCTCTTCTGACACGTGATGACTGCAAGAGGCGGTTGCAAGAAATCCTCCACTTTTAACTAATTGCAGTCCGAGTTTATTGAGTCTTTTGTAAGCCTTAAGGGCACCTGGGAGGTTTTTACGACTTTTTGTAAAGCTCGGCGGATCCAGAATAACAAGATTGAATGACTCCTTTGACTCAACCATCTGATCAAGGGTATCAAATGCGTCTGCCGCAACGAGACTGTATTCCCTGAAATGGTTTAACTGCGCATTACGATCCGCTCTCTGCAAAGCTTCTTTGGACGCATCAACCAGAATTGCTGAATGGGCTCCTCCGTAAAGTGCATTGAGAGCAAAGCCACCGTCATTAGTAAAAACGTCAAGTACTTCCGCGTTTTCAGATAACTTTCTGATGATTTTACGATTTTCACGCTGGTCAAGGAAAAAGCCTGTTTTCTGCCCATCAAAAAGATTAACCTCATAGGTGATGCCTGCATCGTGAATAGTCTGTATCGTTTCAGATCGTTCTCCGCGGATAACATCTTTGTAAAGGTTCAGTCCTTCCAACTCTCTTAAGGGCGATTCATTGCGCACAATTATAATTGTTGGATTCAAGAGTTCTTGCAAGACATCGCAGATAAGCTGCAGGTGTATGTCCATGCCGGCAGAAAACGCCTGTAACACAATTGCCTGGTTAAATCGGTCTATAATCAGTCCGGGGAGGCCATCCGATTCGCCATGGATAAGTCGATAGGCATTGGTCTCTTCACTCTTGTAGATAATTTCTCGGAGTTTGAGGGCTTCAAGAAATTTTTTGCGGAAAAAATCGTGGTCTGGCTGTTCATCTTTGCGTGAAAGCAGTCTTACAGAGATCAGTGAGTGTGAGTTGTAAAAACCGGTTCCCATAAACTTTTTGTCGTGAGTAAAGAGTTTTACGGTTTCACCGGAAGCGATATCATGAGGAAGGTTCGCGAGTTCATTGCTGAACACCCATAAATGGCCTTTCTGGATCCTGTGGTGTTCTTTAGGTTTAAGGTAAAGCGATTGCATAATGTGAAAATTTGCTTGTAGTTTTGATAGCGTTGTATTTTACTGTAACATAAATTTGAATGAAAAATGCAACAGTTTCGTTCATAAGTAACGGTAAGTTCAGCTTAAAATATCGAACGTGGTGCATTTGAACCTGATGCAATGTGCAGTAAAAGTGATGATTCTCAAAGGAAATAAAGATATGTGGCGGGGAATGGATGCTGAATAATGTTAAGGAATGAGAGTATGAAAGAAAAAAGAGTTTTGTTGTGGGTATTGTGTATACTCGTTTTGGGAGCTGGGTGTGCAGATTTTCGTACGGTGGGTCGACAGGAACTATCAGGTGAACAAGTTGCGCTGAGTGCAGCACAAGCAGCTTTGTTTCGTGAAGTTGCCAGTGGATCTCCTGTTATCGAGTCGCTGGATGGCTATGCTGATGTATGGATTAAAACGCCGAAAAGGCAAAAACGTGTTTTCTGTAATATTCGTATAAACAGGGGGCATGAAGCTCGGATGATTGTCAGTGCAGGAGTACTTGGGTGGCCAGTCGCTGATATGTTTTTCAGCACAGATTCGCTTTATGTGCATGATTTGCTCAATAACCGGTTTTTGCTTGGCACAAATAATGATTTGAATCTTGAAAAAATTATCGGAGTTAATTCCGACTTCCGCCTTCTTTCGGAGTCTCTCTTGGGGTTGGTCAATATTCCCGAGCCCTTAAGTGCTATCAAATCAGTTAAACAAGGCTCTGGAACCATAATTTTCACCATCTCGACTCGAGGGGGGAGTAAAGAGGTGGTTATCAATCCCATCAACAGAACACTTACGGCTCTGCTGGTAAAAAACCGTCAAGGAAAAACGACGACTGAAATTCATTTCAAGAATTATGAGACAATTCTGATTAACAATCAAAATATGTTTGTTCCGAAAGATATTGAGATGGTGCTCTATAATAGTAATTCGGATGGCCTTGGAGAGCATCAGCTCGTGATAGCCTACGATGAACGGGTATTTAACAAGAGTGGGAATTCCCTCAGGTTTGCGATGCCGAAAAAAGCGAAAGTGGTAAATCTTGATGCTGCTGCAATTCTGCCATGGATGTGAGCTTGCAGGCAAAAGATCAACCCAATAGGACATTTTTATTGTGCTCTGTTGGGTTGATCAGCAAAAAAAATTTCCGATTATTGTGCGGCGCGGAAGTTCTCAGCGCCGAATTCCCAGTTCAGGAGGTTATCAATGACCGTGGCAACATAATCAGGACGACGATTCTGGTAGTCAAGATAGTATGCATGTTCCCAGACGTCAATAGTCAGTATTGCTTTCTGTCCACTTGTTGCAGGGGTTTGTGCATTACCGGTTTTTACAACTTTCAGAGTCCCACCATCAAGCACAAGCCATGCCCATCCGCTACCGAATTGGGTTGCAGCAGCACTTTTAAGTTCTTCTTTAAACTTATCAAAACTCCCAAAATCTTGTGAGATTTTGGCCGCGAGCTCACCTGAAGGTTCACCGCCCCCGTTTGGGGTGAGACAGTTCCAGTAAAAGGAGTGGTTCCAAGCCTGTGCACCGTTATTGAAAATACTGATTTTTTGAGGATCTGCAGCGGTTTGGGCAATAACATCTTCGATGCTCAGGCTTTCAAGAGAGGTACCAGCAATAAGGTTGTTGTAATTCGTGATGTAGGCAACATGATGCTTGCCATAGTGAAATCCAATAGTTTTTGCGGAAATAAAAGGTTCAAGTGCATTTTCTGCATATAACAGTGGAGGTTGCTGATAAGACATGAAGTATAATTATTTAAAGTTGAAAAAATTCTATACCTGTGATTCAAAATGCTTTAACTTATAATTCGGTGATTAAGTTCACAGTTTGTGTATTAAGTTTCTTGAAATAGCTAAAATTCAAGCAAATGACACGGCGCCATCCCTTCAGGGCATCTATTATTTCCGTTGTATTGGTTTTTGTTTTTTTAGGAGGGTGTAGCGAAAAAAAATTGTATACCCTTGACAAAGATGATATCCGTTTCGTCGAGTTCTATAGTGATTATCTTTTGTTATCAGGAGTGGTAGTTGAACATGACACTGAAGTGCTTACAGTCCTTAACTCTGATGAGATTAATAAGATTCTTGTCCGTCATGAGCTAACACGTGAGAGTCTCCAGCGTAAAACTGAAGCGTACAAGCATAATCCTGAACTTTGGAGATCCGTACTGTTACAGGTGAGGGAAAATCTTCGCAAAAAATCAACGACCGAACAATGAGCAGGAACTATCCTTTTCTTGTCGGAGTTACTGGCGGACTTGGCAGCGGTAAATCTACGGTTTGCAGTTTTCTTTCGAAAATGGGTTGTCGTCTTTTCGAGGCTGACAGAGTGGCGAAGGAACTTCAGCTTAACGATTCTGAAGTGATTGAGGGAATCCGAAAGCTTTTCGGTGCCACAGTATATTCGTTCGATAGCTCTGGAAAATTCGTTCTGGATCGAAAAAAAATAGCCTCAACCGTATTTTTATCTTCTGAAAAACTTGAAGCACTGAATAAGCTTATTCACCCGAAAGTCTTCAGCGAGTTTAAAAAAACAGTGCAGGATGCTGCAAAGCATCGCACAAAAATTTTGGTGAAGGAAGCGGCCATTCTCTTTGAATCCGGCAGTAACAGGCAACTTGATGTTGTTGTCGTCGTGGTGGCTGATGAACAGCAAAGGATAGCAAGGGCTATGCGGAAAGGTTTGGGTAGCCGTGAAGAGATCATGCAACGCATTGCCCAGCAATGGCCTCAGGAAAAGCTGATTGAAATGGCTGATTATGTGCTTCTTAATAATGGCTCTCAGGAAGACCTTAAAAAAAAGACGGAAGCACTCTATAACAAGCTGCTTGAAGCCGCTTCCTCAGCCTGCGATCACCTCTGACAGGGCAGGCAGAGATACACCATATCGGTAAGAGGTATTACTGTGCGAATCCATAAACTCTTCATAACGGTGAGTGATAGTGTAACGGGTTGCTTTGCTTGAAAAAATCCTGTGTCCAAACTGAAGATTGTACTCATCAAGGGTTCCGCAATCAAGGAACAGAAAATCAAGAGACCGAAGTGCTACGCGATACGTTTCATGCTCGATCATCTCGATTGGGTCAAAGCTCAGCCATTCCTTCCACACATCATCAATCGGTTCACAGGTATGGGGATGAAATGGCAGACGTATGTTATCAGGGGTGCATCTACCTTTCGAAGGAGAGTATGCAGCGGCCATTCCTATGAGGTCAAGCAATGCAAACTCTTTTGGAGGTTTTTTTAACGCATGTTCATAAGCGGCAAGGAAGTCAGCAATACTTCCCCCGTATTGTTCAAGAACTCTTGCCGCTGTCGGAAAATTTGGTTTATAGCAAAGTTCGAAACCCATATCGCCGCTGTGGCAGGCAGCTGCCGCAAACCGATCAGGATGCTTCATTGCCATGCGGAGTGCGCCGAATCCTCCAGATGATTTTCCTGCTATCGCCCTGTGTTTTCTGTGTGAAAGGGTAGAAAGCGTCCGGTCAATGAAAGGGATGAGTTCGTCAATAAGATAGGTTTCGTAGTTGCCGGTAGCTGGTGAATTCACGTATTGTGAACCTCCATAGCGGGTCATGCAGTCTGGCATGACAATAATTGTTTCCTGCATCTTGCCTTGAGCTATCAGGGATTCCGCTATTTCCGGCACGCTTTGTCGTCCGAAACTGTAATTCAAAAAGCTTTGCCCTGTAGAGGCAAACCCCGCAAGCAGGTAGATCACCGGAAACCGCTTGTTATCATTGTAGGACGGTGGAAGGTAGACTGGTACCCTGCGCTCTGTTGGATCGTCCAGAGGATTTCCTGCAAGGGTGACGCCGGGTACCATAACCTCAATAACGCGTGGGTATTTTCTCAGTTGGCCTTCCATCATATTTTGAGTGCGTTGTTTTTGCGGTTGACATGAGCTGATATCAGGATACTGAGCTCATAGAGCAATATCATCGGGAGACCAATGACGAGTTGTGTGACAATATCGGTTGAGGGAGTTACTATCGCGGCCACTACAAGGAGAAAAACAATGGCATGTTTGCGGTAAAATCTCATGAATGCCGGTGTCAGGAGCCCTATTTTTGAAAGGATATAGGCGATGAAGGGAAGTTCGAACACAAGCCCCGCGGTCAGGAGCGCACCAATAAAAAAGCTCACATAATCCTGGACGGAGATGTTGTTTTTAATCAGGGGGGTTCCGAATGCGGCAAAAAACTGCAGGGTGACCGGCAAAAAAACAAAATAGCCAAACCCTATACCCGTAAAAAACGACAGAGAGATAAAAAGTATTGAAAACCGTCCTGCCTTGCGTTCATTTTCATGCAGACCCGGGGCAACAAACTGCCAGATCTGCCAGGCAAGAAAAGGAAAAGAGATAATGAATCCTGAAAATACCACGACCTGCAGGTAAAGAGAGAGCTGTCCATAAGGAACAAGATTCTGTAATACCAAGGTTTTACTGCTTCGCGTCAACGGGGCAATAAGTACTTCATTTACAAGAAAATCAGAATAGAGCGTACACAAACCTGTAACGAGTACCAAGGCGATGGCAGACTTGATAAGTCGAGAGCGTATCTCCTCAAGATGCCCCATGAAGTTCATACCACTTTCCGGCTCGGACTCTGCGGTTTCGACATTGTTTCCATTGTCAGTCTCTTTTTCTAAGGGGTCATAGGGCGCTATAATCTTGTTTGCACTCTGAGAAGTTTGGATTGCAGTCTCATCAGCGTTCCGGTTCTGGTGGTCTTCAGGAAGCTCCTGTGATGGTATGGGCTCTTTTTCCTCGATCATTACTCTTTGATAAACTGAAAATAATAGGATGTTATCGGGATGCGGTTGAAACTGCGGCCCATTGTGGAACAATAATAACCATAAAACATAACAACAAAGATGCTTGTAGCCAAAAAATGTTTTAACGGCTTCAAAAACCACCTCATATTATTATGAGTATTTTGAGTGGCCAGCAGGAAGCTGAAACAAATTATACTACGATTGCTGCATTGTGCAAAATGCCGACTTGCTTATTTTGTAAGGTCAACGTATACGGTTTATTGATACAACCCAGATTAAATCCTTGAACTTTAATAACAGCAAAATAAACTGAGATGAATGCAACGATACAAACCATCATAGAAAGACGCAGTGTAAGGGCTTATCAGCCCAGGCAGATTGATGACAAGGAAATGCAGGAGATACTTCTGGCAGGTCAGTATGCTCCATCGGCTATGGGTCAGCAACCATGGCATTTTACAGTTCTGCAGAATTCCAGTCAGCTCGAAAAGCTCGATATGCTCTGTAAAGCCAGTTTTTTGAATTCCGATAATACAGCTTTGCGTGAAATGGCATCTCGTGAAGAGTTTAAGGTATTTTACCATGCACCTACGCTGGTAATTATCTCTGGTGAGAGTAAGGCTATAGCACCCTTGTATGATTCTGTCCTTGCCATGGAAAATATGTTACTTGCAGCTGCGTCACTTGGCATAGGATCCTGCTGGGTTCACTCTCCGATGATGGTCTATGGAAGCCCTGAAGGCCCTGCGTCACTGAGCAGTATTGGACTTGACTTTCCTGAAGGCTACATTCCTTACGCAGCGGCTGTTTTTGGGTTCAGTGCTCTGCCTTTGCCCGAAGCCACCCCCCGAAAACCCGATACGGTAACATTTTTGAGGTGAAGGGTGCGCTAAATGTTCGTCAAAAAATGATGCCTGTCATGCCAAGCGGACAGGCATCATTTTTTTGTTTATTCAGGATGCTGGTTCCAAAGGCAGTGCCAGGTTATCAGGGATCATCTCTTCAAGGTTGTTGGCCGGAATAAAAAACCGGTTCATCGGGGTGTTTTCAGTTCTGTTATGCAAAATGCCGCGTGCAGTACTTGCTGTCAGTGTCGCAAGATGACCTGCAAAGTTTTTCGGCAATACAAAAAAACCACTTTGCTGACTTGAAAAAAGCGCCCATGATTCGGGATCTATAGCAAAAACACATCCTGTTTCGATGATAATAAAGGGGGTTTCCTCTTGGAGAAAGATGTTTTTGAACATTACTTTCAACAGATGTTGTTTATTGTCGATACCAAAATTAAGGCCTGCATTTATGGTGATAGGCTTGTCTTCAACAAGGACTTCAGGGAGAAGCGCAATTTGTTCAGTCGTAATTTGTGCCAAGGCAAAGTTGACTCGGCGTTCGTTGTTTTCTGGCATAGTTTTATTCTGATAATGGTTGTGGAATTGTACAGGCGTTTTGAAGCTGAAAATATGGAATTTATCCATTTTCATTTCTTTTTTATTAGAGTTCATGTGGTTAATGCATTTTTCTGATCCCCAAACAAAGGCATTGTGTTATGGCTGAATTATCCCTGCCCTGTGCTTTCGAATCCAAAGTTTCTCTTGCATTACGGACATATTACGGGATTGGCGGTATAGCCCGTTTTCTTGCTCATCCAAGAACTCCTGCCGAACTTGCCGACCTTCTGCTTTGGAACAGGGAGCATTGTCTTCCATTAGCACTTATGGGAAAGGGGAGCAATATTCTCTTTTCCGATACGTTTTTTCCAGGTGTTGTGATCTCATTAGACTGTATGCAGCGGATATGCTGGATATCTGATGATGAACTTTTTTGCGAAGCTGGTGCAGACAACACTTTGATTGCCGAAGAGTTGCTTCAATGCTGCAGGGCAGGGGGAGAGTGGCTTTTTCGGCTTCCAGGTACTATAGGATCGACGGTCAGAATGAATGCGAGATGCTTTGGAGGAGAAATTTCGGCTGTAACAGCAGGTATCCAGACTGTTTCTCTTGACGGACGGTTGCGGTGGCAGACTTCGGATGAGGTTTTTCATGGTTATAAGCATACCTCATTGATGGATAATCCGGAAATTGTGGTTGCTATTGTCCTTCGGTTTCCGAAAATTTGCGCTGCAGAGCAGATAAAAGATCTGATGCAGGAATATGAGACGGAACGCTTGAAAAAACATCATTTCGATTTTCCGAGTTGTGGTTCCACCTTTAAGAACAACTATACATCCGGTCGTTCGAGCGGGAGTATTTTTGAGGAACTCGGTTTCAAAGGACGGCAGGAAGGGGGAGCAATGGTCAGTGAGTACCATGCTAATTTTATATACAATAAGGGAGGAGCAAGGGCAGACAATGTACTCAGGCTGGTCTCACAGATGAAAATTGCAGCATTGAAAGAGGCGGGTGTTCAACTTGATCTTGAAGTAGAGTGCATCGGTTTATTTGATGGAAATCTTCTTGAAACATGTGGTGTAAAAAATCTTACAGATACTCATGACCCTGCAAAGGGATGGGCAGGGCTGTTATGGTCACCACAGGAGGTCATCAATAAAGCGGAAATTCCGGAGCAACCGTTTCCTCAGGTTCTTCTTCAGGGGCCTCTGTTGGGTTATAACGGTGCTGACAGGGAATTGCCTTCTGGTGGTTTTGTTGCAGTCGAACAACTGCTTTCAATTGGGGAGGCCATAGTTGATCCGGAAGCACCTTTTCTGCGCTGGACAACCCGCAGCAACTCTGATCTTTTTTCGATGAAACCACCTTCCGCTCTTCCTACGGGCACGTTTTATGATGGACTGTGGAAGTATGGGATTTCAGAACTTTTTATCGCCCATATTGATGCCGGTGGAGGTTATCTTGAGTTTGAAATGAATCCTGAGGGGCACTGGGTTGCATTGCGATTCGATGCTCCAAGAAAAAGGGCTCAAGGTCAGACGGTTCTTTCTGCTCAACCATGGACGGGACTGCTCCGGATGGTGATGAACGACAGGAGTTTCGGGATGGAGTTTTCATATAAGCTGATAGAGCCATTGTTGAATGGTCAGAGTATCGCTTTGCAATGTTGCGCATCTACAGGCAGCGGAGAGTATGGCTTGTTTCCCTGGTGGGAAGGATCCCCATCGCCGGCCGATTTTCATCAGCCGGAACGGTTTTATAAAATCACTCTCTTATAAATCGGCTGCCGGCATACGGGATACCTCCGCTGCAGTAAAGACAGGGCCCTCCTTGCACACATAGATCGAGCCGACATTGCATCGACCGCATTTACCGAGACCGCATTTCATTCTGTTTTCAAGCGTTGTATAGACGTTTGACTCATCAAAACCAAGTTTTTTGAGCGAGATGAGCGTGAATTTGATCATGATTGGTGGCCCGCAAATGATCGCAATGCAGTTATCAGGAGATGGAGCAGCTTCCTCAAGCACTGTGGGTACAAAGCCAATTCTGTTTTTCCAGTCGGGTGACTCTCCGCCCGGATCAACGGTCAAGACAAGATCGACATCGCTTCGTTCCTGCCACTCTTCCAGTTCATGTTTGTAAACCAAGTCGGCCACGGTACGGGCTCCATATACAATGGTGACCTTGCCGAATTTTTCTCGCTGGTCAAGGCATGACCATATAACACTTCGCGTCGGTGGCAGGGCAATTCCGCCTGATATGAAGAGAAGGTTTTTGCCATGAAACTCCTCAATAGGAAAGCGGTTACCGTAGGGGCCCCTGAATGTGATGAGGTCGCCGATGTCAGCATTTGCCAGCGCAGAGGTCACCCTGCCTGATTGACGGAAGGTGCATTCAATATAATCCTTGCGTGTTTCGGGGCTTGCGACACAGAATGTGCTCTCTCCCTCGCCGTAAACGCCGTAGAGACCGAACATGCCGGTACGGAATGTTTCCTTAAAAAACTGATGGTCAGTCGCATCTTGAAACTCGAGTCTCATGGTTTTTACACCTGGAGCTTCGTCGTGGCGGCCCACAATTTTCATGATGGCCGGCTTGTAGATGTTCTGTTGTGTGTTGTGGATGTTTTCTGTCACTGCGATAATTTTGATATCTCTTGTAAGGTCTCGGTAATTCCCATGTCAACCGGGCACTGGCGTGAGCATCGACCGCATCCGCTGCAACTGTTCACACTGAACTTGCCTGGAAAATAATTAAATTTGTGCATGATTCGCTGACGCCATCGTGCAGATTGAGTTGATCGGGGGTTATGGCCTGAGGTGTGCATGGTAAAGAGAGCAAACGAGCAACTGTCCCAGTTTTTTCGTCTGATGCCGGTGTAGGTATCACCTTCATCCTGAATGTCAAAACAGTGACAGGTTGGACAGAGGTAGGTACACGAAGCACAGCCGATACAACGCATTGATATTTCTTTCCAGAATCTGCTTTCAAAATGTTCAGGATTCTGCAGCCAGGCGACACAAGCGTCAAGGTCAAACTTTTTCTCAACGATCGCCAAGGGAGCTACCTGCTCGGAGCTTTCCTGCAGGATATCAGCAATTGTTTTGAAAGCTTCCCGTCCACGGCCAGTAAGTTCCTCAACCTGCCACCCTTTATTGTTTTCAAGTGGCCGAAGCAGGATATCGGAGCCTTTGGTACTATCGGGGGACATTTTAAGGGAGGTGCACATACAGAAATCATCAGATTTAGTGCATGCTATGGTCACAATAACCGATTCATTGCGTCTCTGAAACCAGTATTCATCCTTATAGTCCCATCCAAAAAGAGGATCGTCAATTGCCATCCCTGAAGCATCGCATGGTCGCGCACCAAAAATAATTCTTGGTCCGGAGGGCGGTAGACATTCGGATGTGTCGATTGATTCTTTTTTTATCGTATAACGCAACATCGGTTCACTCTGCGGAAAGAACAGATCCTTGATCGAACGGTCGGGCAGAACATGTCCAAACTCTAATTCGGCAGCATGTTCAACAGCAGCATAGGTTGAAATATTGGCTCTCTGTACAGGGCCGATAACGGTAAAACCAGCTGATTTCCATCGTTCGACACACTTGTCAAGTTTATCGCTGAAAAGGATTTTTGTCATACGAGTTTGTATACTTAGAGAATGAATGTCTCGGAATCGTCTTTTTTAAAACTGGCGAGTACTGGCTCCTGGGTTTTGCTCATACCGGCAAAGTGATCGAATGCCCCAAGTACCTCCTCAGCCATTCTGTGGTTGATGAGACGAAGCGGTATATTGACCGGACATGCACGGTCACAATTGCCACATTCGACGCAGCGTCCGGAAAGGTGAAATGCCCTGACGATATTCCATTCAAAATTTCCGAGTGAATGTGAAGAGGTATTGACCCATTGCGGCTGATTGCTGTCGACAATACAGCGACGGCAGTAGCACATGGGGCAAGCCTGGCGGCATGCGTAACATTTGATGCACTTGGCAAACTCCTCCTGCCAGAAAGAAAACCGCTCCTGCGGACTCATTTTTTCGATTCTTTCAAACAGAGCTTCTTCTATGGCTTCAGGAGCACCTTCCTTGCTTGAGCCGATCACATCCGAAAACTCCTCGACATGGATCCCTTTCAAAGCCTTGACTTCATTTCCATCGACATCAAATCCAAAGATAACAATCTGATCTGCATCAAGCTGAGATTCAGCAGCAAGAACATTGATAGCACGTATACCTTCGGGTCGGAGAAAGACCGCCACACGCTTTTCATCGCTCAGGAGCCCTTCACTGACAAGATAACCTGAGAGATTGGTTATGCATGCATCATCGAGCAACAGGCGTTCGACATCATCCGGTGAACTGATAAAGAGTGGACGACGACGATTGGCGGTTGTGCCTTTGCCATAGCCGATAACCATTTTGACTGCGCCGCCTGAAAGGAGTTCCTTTGCTCTTGTTCTGTATTGTTTCTCGATACTCATTCCATGTTTTTTTAGAGTGATGCCGGGGCCTGGGTCTGCTCGATCAACTGACTGTACTGTTCAAAAGGACCGAGTTTGCGGATATCCTCAGTGACGCTGTTTATAAATTCAGCAAACTTTACGCCTTCCGCCGCACTGATCCAGGAGTACTTGATCCGCTCCGGAGGTATTCCTATAAAGTCAAGCAAGGCACGAAAAACCATCCATCTGCGCCGTGCGTGATAGTTTCCATGGGTAAAATGACAATCCCCGGGGTGGCATCCGCTTATTAGTACTCCGTCAGCCCCTTTCTGCAGAGCTTTCAAGATAAACATCGGACTTATCCGACCGGTGCAGGGGAGACGGATAATGCGCACATTAGGTGCATATTTCAGTCGGCTTGTCCCTGCAAGGTCAGCTCCCGCATAGGTACAGTAGGTGCAGACAAAAGCTATGATTTTCGGCTCGAATGGTTCACTCATCAGCTAACTCCGGTAGCAAAGTTCTGTTGTTCAGCATAACGAAGAGCTCTTTTCAGAGGCCCATCACTTCTGCAAAAATCTGTTTTTCAGTAAAGCCTGCCAGATCAAGACTGTTTGAACGGCAGAAGGTGACACAAGTGCCGCAACCCTGGCAAAGCCCGGGATTGACGGACGCCACCCGCTTGATGATCCTCCCCGAACGGTCGAGTATATCTTTTTGCTCAATAGCATTGTAGGGGCAGGCAAGCACGCAACCCCAGCATCCCGCACAGGTTGCTTCATTATTTGTAGCAACTACAGGCTCCCTCTCAAGCATCTCCTTACTGAAAAGAGCAAGAATTTTGCTTGCCGAGGCCGATGCCTGAGCGACTGAATCTGGAATGTCTTTCGGCGACTGGCAAGCTCCTGCAAGGAAAACGCCAGCTGTCGATGATTCAACAGGCCTGAGTTTAAGATGGGCCTCATTGTAGAATCCATATTCGTCATAACCTATACCGATGGTTTTGGCAAACTCTTTTGCATCAGGCTGTGAAACAATCGCGGTAGCCAATACCACCATATCGGCAGCTATCTCAACAGGTCTGCCCAGAAGAGTATCAACCCCTCTGACCATCAGCTTCCCGTTTTCCTGCCACACCTTGCTGACCCTGCCCCTTATATAAGCTGCTTCGTCTTCCTCAATAGCTCTGCGGCTGAACTCATCGTATCCCTTGCCTGCAGCACGGATATCCATATAAAAAATATGAGTTTTTCCTCCGTGAACCTTGTGGGCATACAACATGGCGTGCTTGGCCGTGTACATGCAGCATATCTTGGAACAATAGCGTACCCCTTTTGACGGGTCGCGTGATCCTGCACACTGGATAAAGACCACAGTTTCTGGTTCAGCCCCATCCGAAGGACGCGTGATTTTTCCTGCTGTCGGGCCACTTGCTGAAGCCAGACGCTCGAACTGCAGGCCGTTAATGACATCGGGATATTTTCCGTAGCCATACTCTCCATACATGCTATTATTCTGAACCTGGAATCCTGTGGCAACCACAATGGCACCTATTTCAAGGTCCACAAAGGTGTCCGTCATAGTAAAGTCGATAGCATCGCACTGGCAGGTTTTAGAACAGATTTTGCATTTTCCGTTCTTGAAATAGATGCAGTTCGCTTTATCAATAACAGGGATATTTGGCACAGACTGGGCAAAGGGCGTGTAAATGGCTGTACGTTTTCCAAGACTGCAATCGAACTCACTTGAGATTTTCTTTGCAGGACATTTTGTTATACAATCGCCGCAACCGGTACATTTATCAATATCAACGTAGCGCGATTTCATGCGTACCCTGACGGTAAAGTTTCCAATATATCCATCAACGCTTTCAATTTCAGCATAGGTAAGCAGTCGGATCTTTGGATGCTGAGCAGCTTCGACCATTCTTGGAGTCATGATGCACTGAGAGCAGTCAAGCGTCGGAAAAGTCTCGGACAATTGAGCCATGTGGCCGCCAAGTGAGGGCTCTCGTTCAACCAGAACAACCTCCTGACCGGCATTGGCAATATCGAGTGCCGCCTGTATGCCAGCAATGCCTCCTCCAATGACAAGAGCGCGACGGGTCACAGGCACCTCAATTGGGGTCAGCTTATTGTTGCGCTTAACTTTTTCGACCATCGAACGGGTGATGTCCACGGCTTTTTCTGTCGCCTGATCCTTATCGGTATGCACCCATGAGCACTGTTCGCGAATGTTGGCAATTTCGCACAAATAGGGGTTCAGGCCGGCTTCGGCACATGCCTTGCGGAATGTGGATTCGTGCATTCTTGGAGAGCAGGCAGCAACGACAACACCGGTAAGGTTATTTTCGCGTATGGCTCTTTTAACGCTCTCCTGACCCGGATCAGAACAAAAATATTTGTACTCCACCGAAACCGCAACGCCCGGGTGATCACCCATGGCCGCAACAAGTTTGGTACAGTCAACTTTTGAGCCGATATTTTCGCCGCAGTGACATATAAATACCCCTATTTTCGCCATAATTCAATCATTTAATATGAAGCCGCCATAATGACGGTACAGAGCAAATCATGTTCACGAATGCATTGTCAATTTCGGTGATCTTTACAATCGCCGATGACCAACTGTATAATTGTTATTGTTTAAAGATTCGAAACCAGATCGAGTGCAGGAACAAAATGTTTACCCACAGCAACTTCAGACGGATTGGCTCCGCAGGCAATGGCCACAAGTTCCGAAATATAGTAAACGGGCATCGGTTTTACATCACCGAACCGCTTTCTCATGCCTTCCTGACGCATGTCGAGATTGGTATGGCAAAGGGGACAGGCGACAACAAATGCATCTGCACCATTTGCAATAGCATTTTTTGAAATTTTATAGGTGAGTTCTTCGACAAGTGGCTGCTGGGCCAGTGTGAGACCTGCTCCACAGCACTCTATTTTGAATGCCCACTCAACAGGTGTGGCTCCAAGTGCACTCATGATGGCTTCCATCTTGAGCGGGTTTTCGGTGTCATCAAAACCCATCGCCTCCATCGGCCGTACCAGCAGACAACCGTAATAGCATGCAAGATTAATTCCAGTGAGCGGTTTTGTTACCCTTTTTTTAATCTCTGCCGGATCCATCGCTTCAAGCAACTGGGTAACACCGATAAATTCTGCCTTGCAACTCGGTTCTATTCCGGTTATAGAACGAACTTCCTCGCGCAACTCAGGCGAATCCATCAGCGCTTGACGGGTGGTTACCTGGCGGTTCTGGCATGCTGCACATGGAGCAAGAACACAGGTCAGTCCTTGTGCATCAGCAAGTGCTTGGTTCCTGGCCGGAAGAAGCAGGGCAAGCTTGTGGTTGGTGGCATGGGCCGAAGTCGCGCCACAGCAGTTCCAGTCTTCAATTTCCTGGAGTTTCACACCGAGCAGTGAGCACATTTTTTTAACTGAAATATCAAATTCCTTAGCTGTACCGCTCAGTGAACATCCAGGATAGTACCCGATGGTCATGCCAGGTTGAATTGACAGGGGAGTATTCGGTTTAAAGACTTTCTTTATCGGGCGTCGTTTTGGCAGTGACGGATGAAACGGCTGTTCGGAGGCTTTAAATATTTTGGCGATCTGATCCTTTCCTTTTACCCCGCCTTTACCGGTAAGGGTATGCAGTGGGTTGATCTTTCCCTCCCTGATCATCTTGACGCCGGATGCGGCATCCTGAAGAAATGATCTGGTGCGGAGTTTGTAACTGTTGACCAGAGAGAGTTCCTCAAGACGGCCGTGTTTACGGATGTTGTTGAGGAAAGAGAGGTGAAAGGCATTGACCAGTTTTTTTGCCTTGTCTTCGGAAATAATGTTTTTTTCAAGCGCCAGTGCTCTTAGCGAGTCCATGGTGGCAGCAATTTCCATGTTCTGGGGACATCGCGATGTACAGGTCTGACAGCCCAGACAGTACCAGAGTGCATCACTTTTCAGAGCTTCTTCCATAAACCCGGCCTGTACCAGGCGCATGATTCTCGCTGGAGGATTATCCATGAATGTTCCCGCCGGACAGCCAGCCGTGCATTTACCGCACTGGTAACAGCAGTTGTAGTCATTACCTGTGGATTCCTCAAGTTGATGCTTAAGGGAATCCGATACTGTCATCTTGATATTGGACACGTGGTATATGTTACTTTACGTGGAGCAGGAAGTGAAATGACACAAAAACAGTATGTTAAGGAAAAATACATTAATGTCAAATTCCCCAGCCTTAATTATTCATCCTCGAGTATAAGAGAGAGCCTCGATGATGTCTGCACATTGATGAAGAGAAAACACCAATAATAATAAAAGCGTTCAATGGACGGAAGATAAATTTTCTTTCAAGAACGAATGGGTCAAGAACGGATGTCTATTGACGTAATTTACCGTGGGTCGCTGTGCTGAAAAAAAAATTTCAAACCGGACAAATTACACACTCAACCCCGGAAAAAAACAAAAAAAATTAACTTTTACAGGTTTTTTTAAAATATCAAAAAAAATGATAATGTATTATTGGTGTATATAGTGTGTATCTCGCGTCGCTGTTTTTCTCAGGCTGTAAGGTGAGAAGATCGCTGAAAAGATAAAAATCTGATAGGCAAAACCCTACCTGATGAAATGGGTATAAATTTTGTCAACTGATTCGGGCCTCGGGATTGATGTCTGGGTTTCTTCACGCATTTTAAGAAGCCAGGCCATATTCCGTCCGAGGAGATCCATAATCTGCACACCTTCGGCATCCTGTAGCACTTCACCTGGAGTTCTGCCATGAGTGATATTCCAGTAATTTGAGGTGGCAAGAATCATTTCTGAATAGGTCAGATAATGGTTCAAGCTGTCGAATGTTGAAGAGCCTCCTGTCCGGCGAACAGCAACAACTGCGGCGGCAACTTTCTGGCGGAACAACCCTCCATTAACTCCAGCGACATAAAACGCCCGGTCGAGAAAACATTTCATGGTACCTGCAATGCCCGCATAGTAAACCGGTGAGCCAAGAATGAGGCCGTCAGCAGGTTTTATCAACTGTATCCATTCATTGAGAGGGTCGGTTGTTATGCTGCATTTTTCGTCTTTATTTTTCGCACATTTTCCACAGGCCATGCACCCTCTGACTGCCTTGTTCCCAACATGGATAATCTCAAACTCTATGCCGTTTTCCTGCAGTTTCCTGCCGACACCTGTCAGTGCATGCCAAGTGTTTCCATCCTGTTTTGGACTTCCGTTGATTGCTATAACCTTCATTTTTTTTGTTTTGACAGGTTTACACCATTCTGCAGCAATAATGAGAGTAAAGCTATTCGTGCCTTTGCTGTTATCGTGTATGAGATGATTGTGTATATCATGTTTTGCATTATATGACATTTTTCAAACTATTGAAACCTTAAGTTGATGTAATCTGCTATCAAGAAGGATTGTATCCTGCAAACTCAATGGTTGTGTTGTTAATGGATGAGCTTAACAATGGCGATATTCGGGTTGCATTTTGGGGAGCGCTCGCCATGGGGTTAGCGATAAATAATTGAAAAATCGCTTGGTATACGGTATTATTTTTTTGGAAAAGTAATTTGTGTTTTGTAGGATTAATTAGAGTGGTATTAATAAACTTCTTAATTCCATTCGGTACCCCACATTTTATTTCGAGCAGTATTCTGTCATTGTAGAAATACCTGTGAGTCCTGATTGTACAGTACTCATTACCACCGATGGTCGCATGTGCAGTTTAGAGTATATCCAGGTTTAACAACACCCGGATAAAAACTCAACAAACGTTTTTCAATAGTTCCTGGTACGCTCAACATTAGAAGGCAAAGGATAGCCTCAACTTCTTTGTTGCGCGTACGCTTGAGGTGTATCATCACGTCTCAATTGAAAACCCATGGCACAGAATGAGCAAGAGAGAGTAAAAGAAAGCGGTCAGGATCAGCAGGGTGTAAAAGCCCCTTCCATCAATCTGCCCAAAGGTGGTGGCGCCATCAAGGGTATCGGCGAGAAGTTTGCCGCCAACCCTGTTACCGGCACTGGCTCGATGACCGTTCCTATAGCCACCAGTCCCGGACGTTCAGGCTTTGGCCCACAGCTTTCATTCTCCTATGACTCCGGTGCAGGAAACGGTCCCTTCGGGTTTGGTTGGAGTCTGTCACTACCCTCGATTAGCCGCAAAACAGATAAAGGTTTACCGCAATATCGAGATGCTGAGGAGTCCGATATTTTCATTCTATCCGGTGTCGAGGATCTGGTTCCGGAGTTTGAAAAGGATGATACTGGTACATGGGTAATGAAGGATGGCAGGCACGTCATTCATGACAAACCAAGAGTGGTTGATGGAATCGCATACACCATTCGTCGCTATCGTCCTCGAATTGAAGGGTTGTTCGCCCGTATTGAGCGATGGACGAATTCTGAAGGGAGTGTCCATTGGCGTTCGATCTCGAAAGACAATATCCTGACCATTTATGGCAAAGATGACAATTCGCGCATTGCTGATTCTGATGATAAAACTCACATTTTCAGCTGGCTGATCTGCGAGACACGCGACGACAAGGGTAATGCCGTCATATACAACTATAAAGGGGAGGATGGTGCAGGCGTAACGCTCAACCGGGCGAACGAACGTAACAGGACGCGAACTGCCAACCGATACTTGAAACGTATTGTCTACGGAAATAAATCAACACTGCTTGATGATCAAGGCCATCGCCTTCCTTTTTTGACTGATGCACAAGTCAAGAATGCGGAATGGATGTTCGAGGTCGTTTTTGATTATGGAGATCATGATTCAGCTTCGCCAAAACCGGGAGACGATGAAGCCAAAAACCCCGCTGGAGTGCTCAACTATCCGTGGAAGCTTCGCCATGATTCGTTTTCCTCCTATCGTTCAGGTTTTGAAGTCCGGACTTACCGACTGTGCCAAAGGGTCTTGATGTTCCACCATTTTCCAGGCGAAGCCAATGTGGAACGCGACTGTCTGGTTCGTTCCACCGACTTCACCTACAGCCAGACACTGGAACCCACAAGTGTCAATACTCCTGCGTATACATTCCTCTTAGCTGCAACCCAGTCCGGCTATAAGCGTGACGGCAACGCCTACCTCAAACGCAGTCTGCCTCCGGTTGAGTTCGAATACTCACAACCTGTCGTGCAGGACAGGGTAGAGGAAGTCGACGCGGAGAGTCTTGAGAACCTGCCGATTGGCGTCGATGGTTCTTCATACCAATGGACTGATCTGCACGGTGAAGGTATTCCCGGTATTCTCACTGAGCAGGGCGGAACATGGTACTACAAGCGCAATATCAGTCCGATAAACATATATGACAGCAATGGTTCAGCGCATGTCGAGGCAAAATTTGCGCCTGTTGAAACAGTTGCTGAAAAACCAAATCTCGCTCTTGCCGGTGGTGCGCAGTTCATGGACCTTGCAGGTGACGGACAACTTGACCTGGTGGTCATGGATGGCCCTATGCCCGGTTTTTACGAACATGACACAGAGGAAGGTTGGCAACCGTTTCGCTCATTTTCTTCTCGACTCAACCGGGATATGCACGATCCGAACCTGAAACTTGTGGATTTGGATGGAGACGGTCATGCCGATGTGCTGATTACCGAAGACAATGCGTTCATCTGGCACCCGTCACTGGCTGAGGAAGGCTTTGGTCCGGCTCGTCGTGTGACTCAGGCATTTGACGAAGAGAAAGGGCCGCGACTGGTCTTCGCCGATGGCACCCAGTCTATCTATCTTGCCGATCTCAGTGGGGACGGTCTCAGCGATCTTGTGCGTATCCGTAATGGGGAGGTGTGCTACTGGCCCAACCTCGGGTATTGTCGGTTCGGTGCCAAGGTTACCATGGACAACTCTCCCTGGTTCGACAACCCCGACCAGTTTGATCACAAACGCATCCGGTTGGCAGATATTGACGGCTCAGGGACTACCGATATCATCTACCTGCACCGCGATGGCGTTCGTCTCTACTTCAACCAATCCGGCAATTGCTGGAGTAATCAAAAAGTCCTGAATGTCTTCCTCCGTGTGGACGATATGGTTTCCATAGTTCCCACCGACCTGCTTGGTAACGGAACCACATGCCTGCTCTGGTCATCACCACTGCCGGGTGACGCGAGGCGGCAGATGCGCTACGTCAACCTGATGGGAAATCAGAAACCGCACTTGCTTCTTTCCACAAGGAACAATCTTGGCGCCGTAACCAGCGTCCAATATGCTCCATCGACAAAGTTTTATCTGCAGGACAAGCGCGATGGAAAACCATGGATCACCAAACTTCCATTTCCAGTGCATGTTGTCGAAAAAGTCACCGTCACCGATAAATGGCGTAAGACATCATTTTCCACTACATATTCCTATCATCACGGCTATTTCGATGGCATAGAACGAGAGTTTCGAGGATTTGGCCGGGTCGAGCAGGTGGACGTTGAGTCCTATGGCGAATTTGCACAGGGAAATGTCGCCAGCCCCTATATCACTAGCGACAAAACGCTCTACCAGCCACCGGTCAAAACTACCACATGGTACCATACCGGTGCTTTTTTCGACCGTGAACGAATTCTCTCGCGTTTTGAGCATGAGTATTTCCCCAACTGGCTCAAAAACCGGTATCCCAACCTGAACATTATTTTTAAGGAAAACCCGCTCCCAGAACCCGATTTGGGATTCAAAAACCTCACTGCTGAAGAGTGGCGTGAAGCCCTGCGCGCGTGCAAAGGAATGATGCTGCGCCAGGAAATAGTAGAACTCGATGTCGATGCGCTTGAGCGGCCTGATAACCCGGAACAACTTCCTGTTAGGCTGTTAACCACAGCCTACCACAACTGTCACATCGGCGTCCTGCAACCGAAGGCCCAATATCGACACGCGGTGTTTCTTGTTGCTGAAAGTGAGGCCATCACCTATCACTATGAGCTTGACATCCGGGAAACCGCAATCGCCACACTCTCACCTGATCCACGTATTGCCCACACACTGAATCTTCAATTTGATGATTATGCCAATATTCTTCAATCCGTAGCCATAGTTTATCCGCGCATCGGTCAATTCCAGGATAACACGCTCAGCAATGACGATCTCACTCGCATTCATGACGTCCAGAAGGAGCGTCACCTTGCCTATTCGGAAACACGCTATACGGAGGACTTTGGAACAAAACATGAGGACAAGGATGCTGCATTGGATAATCACCGATTACGCCTGCCTTGTGAGGTGTTGACCTATGAGTTAACCGGTATCAAACCAAAATCAGGATTGTACTTTACGCTGAATGAATTACAAGCTTTTCAACTCAGTCAGGTTCATCAGAAATCAGGCACAATCGTGCCAGACATACCCTATCACCAGATACCAGATCATGTAAAACCAGAGAAGCGTCTCGTCGAACAGGTACGGACCCTGTTTTTTGATGAAAAAAATCTCATTAAGCCCTTGCCTTTCCGCCAACACGGTCGCCTTGGACTCACTTTTGAAGCCTATAAACTGGCGTTGACCAAACCGCTGCTTGATGCCATATTTATAGATAAAGCGGCAAAGAACAAGCTCGATCAGACTGTCGATAGTGCCGCCACGGCGCGCGCCATGCTTGACAACCCTTCGATCAGTGGCTATCTCAGCGGCGCAAAGCTGACTGAACGCTTTCCCACCGTTCCGGTCAATGAACTTGACGGTCAATACTGGATACGCTCGGGCATTGCCGGTTTTGCACCGGATGCCGCGCAACACTTTTACCTACCTGAACGCTATACCGATCCTTTTGATAACATCACCACGTTGGAATACGACGGCAAATACGATCTGTTCATCAAGTCCAGTACTGATGCAATGGGCAATACAACTTCAGTAACGCAATTTGACTTCCGTGTACTCGCACCCCGCGAAATGCAGGACATCAACGACAATCTCTCTGAAGTCTACTTCGATGTGCTTGGTCTGCCTGCCGCCATGGCAGTGAAGGGAAAGGGAGCTGAAGGTGACAATCTCACGGGTTTCACTGACATCCTCGCAAACCCTTCTTTAACCGACCTTTCAAAATATTTCGATCAAGCCGACCTCGACGAATTACAAACGAGCACCTGGCTTGGCAACGCAACTGCCCGCCACATATACTACTTTGGCGAGAGTATCAAAAACGGTCTCACCGTTTGGGGCGAGCACCCTGCCTGCGCCTGCGGTATTGTGCGCGAAAAGCATGTCAGCCAAATGGCATTGAATGAGAAAAGCCCACTGCAAGCCGCTTTCGAATATTCCGACGGTATGGGCAGCATCGTGGTGAAAAAAATCCAGGCGGAACCGGAACAAAAGGGGCAACCCATGCGCTGGGTCGCAAGCGGCAAAACTATACTCAACAACAAAGGCAAACCCGTCAAACAATACGAACCCTATTTCAGCTCAGTCGGGCATAAATTTGAAGAGCCTAAGGAAGAAGGCGTCACACCAATCATGTATTACGATGCTGCAGGTCGCACAGTGCGTACCGAAATGCCAGATGGCAGCTACAGCCGGGTTGAGTTTTCGCCTTGGCAGGTTCTTACGTTTGATCCCAACGATACGGCCTTTGATCCTGCCTCTGTCGAGCGTAGCGACTGGTATCAGCGCCGCATGAATCCGGCACATCCACGGTTTGCCGAGTTCAATTCGCTGGAAAACAAAAATGCTGCAAAGTCGGTTGAAGCACATGGCAACACGCCTGCGCTCACTATTCTCGACAGCCTTGGTCGTAACGTTATTTCGGTTGCTCACAATCGAGTGAAAGGTGGAGGTGGTCTTCTGAAGAATGAAAAATATTTCACTTTTACCAAGCTTGACGCCGAAGGCAAGCCGCTCCGGATTCGCGACTCGCGAGGCAATCTGGTAATGCAGTACATCAACCCCTACAAGGGCAACAACGATCCATCCGATAAGCTGCCGGACAAAGCAGTCCCATGTTATGACATCGCGGGCAATCTGCTCTTTCAGCACAGCATGGATGCCGGTGACCGCTGGATGCTGAACGATGCCGTCGGCAAGTCCATGCTTGCCTGGGATAGTCGAGGCCAAACGTTTTGCACCGATTACGATAAGCTTCACCGTCCAGTCGCCTCTTTCGTCAAGGGCGTCGATCGACTCGTTGCAAACCACGTCATTCAGTATGAGAAGGTTGTTTACGGTGATACGCCAGAAAACGGTCTTGCCACCGATCCGAAAAAACTAAACCTCCGTGGAAAGCCCTATCAACATTACGATACTGCAGGTCTGGTGACCAGCCTCGGACGCAACCCGGATACCGGCAAAGATGAAGCCTTCGATTTCAAAGGTAATCTGCTTCGCAGCACCAGGAAACTGATCAAGGATTACAAAGCCACACCTGACTGGTCAGAGAATCTGCTTTCGGCGATGGAAGAAGAACTGTTTTCCAGTTGCACTCACTACGATGCCCTGAACCGCCCTGTTCAGCTCATTGCTCCTCACAGCAACCGGGCAGGCTCCAAGATCAACGTTATACAGCCCGGCTATAACGAAGCCAACCTTCTTGAAAAGGTGGATGTCTGGCTGGGTCAAAATTCCGAGCCAACAGCGTTACTAG
>Ga0114951_10001937_pt1 | contig 24428 bp, 14 predicted proteins | sample AM7aDNAmetaG_FD_88677 | JGI IMG/M metagenome (GOLD analysis project Ga0114951, IMG submission 88677) | Freshwater microbial communities from Finland to study Microbial Dark Matter (Phase II) - AM7a DNA metaG | ecosystem: Environmental > Aquatic > Freshwater > Lake | place: Finland: Lake Alinen... | reverse complement strand
TCAACATAATAGACCAACCAGAATCACTTGCCATCCCCCAAACGGCGTATTTTTGAATTTGCCCTGATTCCAATTTTGAAAAATTGGAACAGGGTGAGTTTAAAAATGAACGCCTGAACCATGTGTGCTAACGACCAGATCATGAGACTGATTTAAGCAGGAAAGGGGTTGACACTCCAATGATAAATGGAGTGTTAACATGAATGAAGAAGTAGTCGCAGAGAAGAAGAGGAAGAGCCCCCCCGAGGGGGGCTGGCGGCGCGAAAAATTCGCGGCGTTTCACCGTTGCGGAAAAGCTGAAAGCCGTAAAGCTGCATATTGAGGAAGGGTTCAGTCTGGCCTTGGTCAGCGAGGAACTGAACGTCAGCAAGAGCAGCCTGGGGCTGGCGGTGGGCGAGTTCCAACCGCCCAAGGAGATGCTCACCGATAACGGCCGCCAATACACCAGCTGGCGCGGCACCAGCCGGTTCGAGGCGGAACTGCAAAAGGACCGCGTGGCGCATTTCAAATCCCGCCCGCATCATCCCATGACCCTCGGCAAAGTCGAACGCTTCTGGGCGACGATCTGGCCGGAGTTTTTATGCCGGGCCCAGTTCGACAGCTTCGAGGCCGCTCGGGACCGCATCAAAATCTGGATCAAATACTACAACCACAAGCGGCCGCATCAGGGCATCGAAGGCTTATGCCCGGCGGATCGTTTTTTCGAGATCCAAACCCAACTGCGCAGCACCATCGAAAAGGGCATCCAGGAGAACCTGCTGGAGCTGGCCTTGCGTGGCAAACCCCAGGCGCCTTTCTACATGGTGGGGCGGATGGACGGCCAGTCCGTCGTGCTCCGCGCCGAGAAGGGCAAACTCAGACTCAGTGTCAGCGACCAACAAAACCAGGAACAAGAACTCACTTATGACCTCAACCAAAACTCCCACGGAAAAGAAGGAACGGAAACAAAGAACGCCAACCCCGCCCATCAGCGCCCCGGACAAAGTCCAGGCGGTGTTGGCGGTGTGGACGGAACGGTGCAAGCCGGCGGAAGTGTGCCGCCAACTGAACATCAACTGGATCGCCCTTCAATAATCAACATGTGGATGGCGGGTCACTGTAGAAGCCTGGCTCCGCTGCCAGGGTTTGATTACCGTCCGTCAAAACCAAAAACCAAATGTGTCAACCACTTTACCGAAAATTTGGTCTCATAATTAACTAGGTCGCACAACTTCAAATTGCAGGCCTGGATATTTCTAAAGGGGTCAATGGCGTGATTTTTTTCCTTGCCGCCCTTGGGCATAATGCATACTTTTAATAATGCCATGAAAACCACATCGCTTCAGGGAAAGTGTCGGGCCATTCTCTTGCGGTTGAGTCTGGTTTCCATGTTGATGACGGTTTCTGGTGCCAGCGGAGAATTTACAAACAATGGTAAGGCCGTTGTTCCCACTATAATCGCACAACTCCATCAGTTAATTCTGCAGCAGTCGAATTTTGTGTCTGCGGTCAAGCTGGAAGGGGATGTTTGCTGGGTAAATTCGTCAGGAGATTTGGTCGTTTTACAAGATGAGTCCGGTGTTGCCCCGATATGGATTGATCCGGTGACGCAGCCGGTCAAACCCGGACAGAAACTTGTGGTGTCCGGGCGCTTGGCTGGCGACTGTTACGGAGCCAGTTTGCGAGTCGAGAATATGCTGCTCACCGTTGATGCGCTTCATGGAATGAATGAAAAAAAGGCAGCGATTCAATTGGCCAAGGGGAAACATCCCATTGCAGTATCTTGCTATGATGCTGGTAACTTGTATGGGCTGCGTGTTATGTATGAAGGGCCGGGTTTATTCAAGCAGCGGATTCCTTCAAGCGCGTTATCGTGTGACATTGAATCAGCAGCGTCCACAAATTGTTATCCTGGCCTAGATTATCGAGTGTTTGAAGGTAAGTGGGATCAAGTCCCTGATTTTGCCCAGTTGAAAGCAATAAAAACCGGAATTGTATCAAACCTCGATCCTGGCGTAAGATCTCGGGATAATGACGTTGGAATCGAATTCAATGGGCTTTTGGATATATCCACCGATGGTGAATATACCTTTTCCATCTCTCCTATCGCGGAAGAAAAATTGAGGCTTTGCCAGTCATCTGTGGAAGTTATTGGTCAATCCGAAGCCCCATTGCCACTGCGGCTTTCATTGGGTCAGCCACTATTGAAAACAAACTCATCGGTTTGGGCTGAAGTTGAAGGAATCGTCATTTTTTGCAGTCGCGAAGAATCTGGATTGGATCGCGTTACATTGCGTTCCGGATCCGGAGAAATCACTGCCGAAGTGGCGCATGATTCCGGCTTAATCCTAAATATGTTGCCGGGTTGTCGAGTTCGGATGGTTGGAATCTGCCAGAGCGCCTACACTCTTGACGGAGAACTTATTCCAGAATGGTTATGGGTTCCGAGCCTCAATCAAATTAAAATTTTAGATTTCCCGCCAGAATTGGCGAGCGAAAAGTCAAAGCCTCAAATCAAGGAATTGTTGATCTACAATAGTCTCAACTCTAATGCGATGGTTCGTGTCGTCGGGCAGATATCTTCCATAGGGAGCAATGAGGTTGTCATCAGCGATGCAACCGGCAAGATGGTTGTCATACTGGCGCAAGTGCCGATTCTTCCACCCAGCGGCAGAGTGGAAGTCTTGGCTCAACTGGGGAAAAGCAATGGCGTTGTGTTTTTGAAGAATGGGTTTCTACGCGAGATTCCGATCGTGGATGCCACATCTGGGAACATGCCTGCTTTGACTTCGGCGGCGCAAATCAAGCATTTGACCCGACAGGAAGCGCTTAAAGAGAAAACAGTTCAAATTCGTGGTGTGATCACTTGGAGCGAACAGAATTCAGTTGTTCTACAGGATGCCAGTGGAAGCGTATTTATTGATGACCTTCCCACCGAGAAAAACTATCAGCAACGAGTCGGTGAGGTCTGGGAAATAAAAGGCGTCACCACCGCTCGATTCTCACCAATGGTTCTTTGTCAACTGGCGACGCGCATAGGATTGGGCGTATTACCGGAGCCTGTGCATGCCAGCGGCGATCAGCTTAAGAACGGCTCTATGGATACTGAATACGTCGAAATCCAAGGTGCCGTCCTCGCGGTCCACGACAATACTATGAAGCTATTGACCCACGATGGGCAAATATCCGTGGAGATGCTTGATGCCGCCCCCGGTAGTTTGAGCGGTTATGAAGGTGGAGTTGTTCGCATCCGGGGATGCTTGTGGGCGGTCAAGGATGAGGTGACACACTTGTTCAAAGTTTCGGAGATTCAAATGCACCAAGCCTCAATCAGCCTGGATCAGGCAGCGCCGGAAGATCCATTTACCTCCCCGGCAAAACAAGTTTCGGAATTGCTATTGTATGACGCCAATGCCCGGGCTTTTCAATCGGTTAAAATCAAAGGGCAAATCATTCATGAACAGGGCGGTGAATTTTTTCTCCAGGATGGTGCGAGCGGATTGCGTTTTACGCTAAAGAAGGGAGACGGTTTTCAAGTGGGAGACATAGTGGAAGTGGTTGGCTATCCCGATTTAGGCGGAGTCTCGCCCGCGCTACTAGATGCGGTCGCTCGTAAAATCGAATCAGCGCCAATGCCAAAACCGCAAACCATCGACGAAGAAAATATCCAAGCTGGGAAAAACGATTCAACCTGGGTTCAGATTCATGCGAAACTTGTCAACATCACTCAGGAACCGGATCAAATCCTGACCCTCCAGATAGGGGCTCATTATTTTCTTGCTCGTTTGAGCCGAAAATTCGGATCAGAACTCCCGGTCCAGGTTGGAAGTCAATTGGAATTGACCGGCACCTATGCTGCGCTTGGCAGCAAAACTTCGGATGGCGGTCGCGTTGATTCCTTTGAGCTAATGCTTAATTCTCCTTCAGACATCAGGGTGCTGGCTCGACCTCCATGGTGGACAATAGGGAAAGTCATGGCGGCTTTAGGAGTTTTGAGCGGAGTTTTGATATTGGCATTTATATGGATTTCCATGCTGCACCGGAAAGTTGAGCAACGCTCCGCACAACTCAAAATTGAAATTCACGGACGGGAACAGGCGGAATTTAAACGAGCCATTGAAAGCGAACGATCACGCATCTCAAGGGATTTGCATGATGACCTGGGAGCATCGGTTACGGAGATTTCCATGCTCGCGGACGCCGGTTTGGGTTCGCCGCCAGATCCGGAGCGAGGAACTACTCGCTTTCGCATCATTGCCGAGAAAGGCCGGGCCATGGTGAGCGCGTTAGATTCGATTGTCTGGCTCGTGAATCCAGCAAAAGACTCCCTGCCGCATTTTGTGAATTATGTCAGCAGTTTTGCCGAAGAATATTGCTCAAAATCAAACATCGCTTGCCGCTTGAATGTCTCGCATAATCTCCCCTCCGGGCAAATGAGCACGGAAATGCGGCATAATTTGTTTTTGGCGACCAAGGAAAGTCTTACCAACGTGCTGCGTCATGCAGGCGCATCCGAGGTCGAAGTTGGGCTGGCAATGAATGGAGGAGAATTTATAATTTCGATCAATGATAACGGTCGGGGATTTGTAACAACACAAGCGTCTGACGGAAACGGTCTCGCCAACCTCGAAAAACGATTGGAAGCTATCGGGGGGCGCTGTGAAATTAAATCGCAGTCGGGCGTTGGAACCAATGTTTCGCTGATCCTCCCCATGCAGTTAAAAAATGGTTTGCTGGAATTTAAATTATGATTACCGTCGGCCTGGTTGAAGATAATTCGACGGTGCGGCAATCTTTGCAGGAATTGATCGAAGCCGCACCTGGGTTGCGTTGCGTCTGCACGTGCAGCACGGGCAAAGAGGCTCTGAGCGTGATTCCCCAGGTTTGCCCTGAAGTAGTGCTCATGGACCTCCACCTGCCGGGCGAATCCGGTGTCACCTGCACGATGCGGCTCAAGGAAAAGCTCCCAAACTTACATGTATTGATCCTGACCGTTTACAAGGATCCCGAAATGATATTTGAGGCATTGAAAGCCGGAGCCAGCGGCTACTTGCTGAAACGGTCGAAACCGGCGCAGATCATCGAGGCGATCAAGGATGTGAATTCTGGCGGGGCACCGATGAGCAGCGAAATTGCACGGTTGGTGGTGCATTCGTTTCAGTCATCTCCTGCAAACGTCAAGAATCGGGAATCTGACCTGTCTCCTCGCGAATCCGAAATTCTCGCGTTGCTTTCCAAAGGACTTTCAAACCGGGAAATTGCGGCGCGTTTGGGAATCAGCCCGGAAACGGTTCGCACACACCTCGGACACACCTACGAAAAGCTCCATGTAAAAAGCCGGACCGAAGCGGTATCGCAGTATTTTAAAACGGGTGCCGGGAAATGATTGATGGAAACCGGTTGTCATAATAATATGAATTGGTTGATTCGGTGTCCTTCGTTGAGTTCGTATCTCCTGTATTTAATGGTTGCTTGCGCTAGTGTTGCCCGCGCCGATGGCACCCCAGAAACATCTGGCCCCGTTTCCAAGGTAACAGTGGATATGCATTCAACATTGGTAAAATCGTTTTTTGGCCTGGGCATTCAATGGGATCCTTATGAGTATCCGCCGCGCCCTGAAGCCTGGCGGCTCACGCTGCACCGGTTGGATTTTGCGAAACCGGCCTTTTTCCGCGTCATGACCGGTGCCAGTTCGTATTGTTTGGGTTTCGATGCTTCCGGGGAACCTCGATATGTATGGGCACAGGGAGAAGATGCGATTCGAAACCGGCTCGGATCCCTCTTGGCGATTCTGGATTATGCGCAGACCAATAATATTGACGTAATGTTCGGCGAATGGGGGCCGCCGAAACGGCTCGGCGGAGATGCCAATGAATCTGATGAAACTCCGGATGACCCGCGCTGGGCGCGGCTGGTGACAGATTTTGTGAACTGGCTGCGGACGAGCCGGGGTTATACCGTGATCCGCTATTACAATTTGATGAACGAACCCAATGGGCCGTGGATGTGGCCGGGCGGCAAGGTTGATTACAGAGCATGGGCCACCGGGATTCATAATCTGCGCCGACAATTCAATACGCATGGCCAGGCGGATCTGCCCATCGTGGGGCCGGATAATTCCGGAAACTGGGAGTGGGCCGACTACGTTTCTCGGAACATGCCCGACGCCTTTGGCGATTGGGAGATGCACTGGTATGCGACGGATCGTGAGGTTTTGGGCGGCGAAATCGAAAAGCTACTCAAGGCCAAAAAGAAGGTCATTCTGGCGAATGATCCTCGCGCGGCGGAAAAACGATTTTTTCTCGCAGAATCCGGGTTAATTGACGGCAGATGCAATGGCGACCAGCAGCCGCGGGTGCGGACGTTTCCCTACGGCGTGATGATGGCGGATTATATGGCACAGGTGGTGCAGGCCGGCTGGATGGGTATGAGCGCGTGGGATATGGACGATGCGATGCATCCGGTGTCCGAACATCCGCCCGTGCCATCGGATACGACTCTGAAGCTATGGGGATTCTGGAACACACAAGGCACTGCGATGGGGCATCCCGAGGATGAAAACATCCGGCCATGGTTTTACCCTTGGTCGTTGATGTCCCGTCTTTTTCCGCGTGACACGAGAATTGTCGGCGTCAGTCCAACGGGCCTTTCAAACCTGCGGGTCATCGCTGGTGAAACCGCCGACAAGCACAAAGTCAACATCATGCTGGTCAATAATTCGGATGCAAGGCGCACGGTGCGATTGGTGATTCCCGGTCTGGGCCGAAAAACGGTGCGGCTGTTTTATTATTTCGAAAATGACCGGCCCACCGGTGCGGAAGGTTTTGCCATTCCTTCAGCAACATTGACCGAGATGGATTTTTCCTCCGGATTGAATGTGGTTTTACCTGGTCGCGGCTGTGTTTTTATGGCCACGGATTAACTGAATTGTAAACACATCAAGGAGATTGGCCTCAACAAGCGCATAAAAAGACCATTAAGGCGATCAACCGGATAATCCCAAGCAGCGACAAAGGCCCAACAATTTACAAACACCTTCCGCTTCTTCAACGCGGATTCAGGAAGAATTCCGTAAATCAGTCCGCTGCAATCACGTCAAGAATACGCCGTTTGGGGTATGTTATATCAAGCACGGTTGGGGTAAGCTCTCGAATCCAGAGCACTATGTTTTGTTGATTTGACAATGATTGCCCGACCATGCTGTTTTTTGCAAAATTTTTATTCTGCGGACTGAAGTTTTTTCGAAAAGCCATCTCAATATATTTGGTTTTATTCGGACTTTCTTTGGTTGTTCCATCATTGCTGGCTGAAATCCCGGGTGAATTCCGGCCAAAATCCATTTTAACCCCGGATGAACAGGTTGGAGCTACTGGTGACAAAGGTCAATCGCAGGATACCCTGCCAAAGTCGCAAATGACTGGCGATGACCCGGCACCCTTAAATAAAAAGTCGGTTGCTAACCTTCAGCCTATTCCGACAGCCAATGGAATGATTTTAAATGCCGGTTGGAAACTGGCGGTGGCAAACCGGATAAATGTCACCGGCGAAATGCTTTCAGAGACGGGCTTTCCCACTTCCGGTTGGTATGATGCCACCGTGCCGGGAACGGTTTTGGGCACATTGGTGGATCAAGGAGTTTACCCCGACCCCTATTTCGGGTTAAACAACCTCCAAATCCCCGAAAGCCTGAACAAACAGGATTATTGGTATCGAACCGAATTTACTGTGCCAACGACTTGGGCAGGTCGCAAGCTTTGGCTTGATTTCAAGGGCATCAACTACTATGCGGAGATCTGGTTGAACGGAAAATATCTGGGCCATATTACGGGTGCCTTCATCCGGGGCGAATTCGATGTTTCGGCCGCAATAAACCGATCCGGGACAAATGCACTGGCTGTGATGATCGCCCCGCCACCGGATCCGGGCATCCCCAGCGAGCAATCTGTAAAATTTGGTCCGGGTGACAACGGTGGCAAAATGTGCCTAGATGGACCGACCTTTTTTTGTGCGGAGGGTTGGGATTGGATTCCGGCGATTCGCGACCGTTGCTCGGGATTGTGGCAGGATGTCGTTCTCCGCACCACCGGACCGGTGAGCATTAATGATCCGCAGGTGGTCACAAAACTACCCCTGCCTGATACTTCGCAGGCGGATGTGTTAATTAGCACCGAACTGCGGAATTCGACTTCAAATATTCAGCATGGAGTTCTCCGGGGCAAGTTTGAGGGTGTTCAGGTTGAACAGGCCGTGAAATTGCAACCTGGTGAAACCAAGACCGTCATTTTTTCAGCACGGGATTATCCTCAGTTGACAGTCCGGCATCCGCGTCTTTGGTGGCCGAATGGTTATGGAAAACCCGAACTGTATGACCTGCAACTCATTTTTCTTACGAGCGACAAGAAGGAATCAGATCAGCAAACCACACGTTTCGGCATCCGGGAAATGAGTTATGAATTGGGGGTGAAAATGCCGGATGGAAAGGTCGAGCGTGTGGAGTTCACGCCAACGCTGGCATCGAAAGACCACGGCCCGGTCATAGATTCAAGCCGCAAGGCCATGGGCTGGGATCCTCACCAATACGAAACTGTTGCTGTTGCGATTGAGCCGGGCAAGGAAAATTCACCGGCGCTCAAGCGCGTGAATGATGAACAAATGAAGTCCTATCTGGTGGTAAAGGTAAACGGGCAAAAAATCGAATGCCTTGGTGGCAATTGGGGCATGGATGACGCTTTGAAACGAATTCCCCGTGAACGGCTCGAACCGTATATTCGTTTGCACCGCGACGCGAATCTGAACATGATTCGCAATTGGTGTGGTCAAAGCACCTCTGAAGCCTTTTATGATCTTTGCGACGAATATGGCATCCTGGTCTGGAACGATTTTTGGATGTCCACCGAGGGTTGGAATTACGCCCCGGCCAATCATGAGCTTTTCCTGAGCAATGTAGCCGACACCATCAAACGGTTTCGCAATCACCCTTGCATTGCTTTATGGTGCGCGCAGAATGAGGGAGTGCCGCCAGAGTCCATCAACGAGGGCAACGACCGGCTGATTCGGGAATTGGACGGCACGAGATATTACCAACCTAACTCCCGTTTTGTGAATTTAAGCACCAGCGGTCCCTGGTCAAATGAACCGCTCGAGAAGTATTTTTCGGAAATAAATCATGGTTTTAGCACCGAACTCGGTGCCGCAGCTGTTCCTTCGGCTGAGGTGATGCGCACGATGATGCCAGCGGAGGATTTGTGGCCGGCGGCAGACAATTGGTCCTACCACGATTTCCACACCAAGGGTGCAGAGCAACGTGAAACTATGTTGGGGTTGGTGGCTCGCAGATACGGTGCGGCCACATCGCTCGATGACTTTTGCCGCAAAGCCCAAATGGTCAACTATGAGACGTATCGCGCCATGTTTGAAGGCTTCAACAGCCGGTTGTGGAATGATTGCAGCGGGGTTCTTGTTTGGATGAGTCACCCTTCCTGGCCAAGTGTGGTGTGGCAGCTTTACAGTTCTGATTATGATCCGAATGCCGCGTATTTTGGCGCCAAAAAGGCCGCCGAGCCGGTTCATATACAGTTGAACTTCGATAATTGCGAACTGGCCGTCATCAACCGGCATGCATATACGCTGCCGGGAGTCACGGCGCGAGCTCGAATTTTTGATTTAGGTGGTCATGAAGTATTGAATCAAAAACAAACCGTTGATGCGGCAGCGAACGACATCACCGCAATCGGGACACTCGCATGGCCAACCAATGGCGCATATCTCGCCAAGCTGGAATTGACGGATAGAGACGGCCGTTTGCTATCCGAAAACCTTTATTGGCACGCAGTTCGCGACGAGCAATTGCAAAAGCTCGACAGTATGTTGGCGGTAAGATTGGATGGCAATTTACACATTCTGGAAGACCTAACAAAACACACGGTGGAGATTGACTTGAGCAATTCTAGTTCTGTGCCGGCGCTTGCAATCAGACTGGTTCTGCGGGAGGCCAAGACTGGGCGACGTATTTTGCCGGCATATTACGAGGATAATTATTTTTCACTTCTGCCGGGCGAATCGCGCCGGATTCGGATTGAGGGTTTGCCATATCTGGTTAAGCCGGAAGTTGAGTTGACAGGCTGGAACATCCAGCATAGTAGCTTAGAGGAGGGAATAGTTATGACAGCAAAGGCTTCGAGGAATTAGCAGTTACATAAAATTAGAAAAACCCAATATGGAAACAAATATGAAAGCACACATCCGACAGTTTCAGTTGATACTATTTGTGGTTATGACGGCGATTGGCTTTTTTTCCGCTCAAACCGCCGAAGGGCAATTTGTGGCCACCAATTACGTCGTTGACCAGTTTGATACCGACACAACCACTTCATATACCAATCTGCAGTGGGGCACAGTTGTGCCTGCCATCACCTGGGACGGCAACACCAATGCGGTCACCAGCCTGGGGCCGAATAATCCCGGTTCTGGGGCAAGCAAGTGGGTTGTTCCCTGGTCCTCCACGACCACCAACGATCAGATCGCCGCAATACACTGGTTTGCCGGTGGCGGGGTGATAAATCTTAGCAACTTTAATACCATAAGTTTTGACATCATGTTCAGCAACAACAGCGCCACCGACGGCCATGGCAGCTACGGTGGACTGGAGGTGGGCATCGTTCCGTCGAGTGACCTCTGGCTCAGCGCCTCCCTCGGAAATTACTTCACCGCGGTTACCAACGGCAACAGCTGGGTTCATGTAACCTTGCCGGTGAGCACGAATTACAACATCTCGGGAATCGGCATTAAGATGCTACAAAATAGAACGGGGTATCGCTTGACTGGCACGACGACGTTCTGGCTGGATAATCTCATTTTCAGCGGCTACAGCACCGTGCCAGTGGCCGGTCCGCCGCAAATGATACAGTTAAACTCAGCTCAAACATGGCAACGGCTGGAATTTCAGGTGACCAATGTGCCAACCGCCAGCAATCCGTTTAACCCCACCATCATTAGCCTGGATGCGACTTTCACGGCACCTTCCGGGAAGACGTTCGTTGTGCCGGCATTTTGGTATCAGGGGTATAACCGTTCGCTGGCTGGCAACACGGGCACCACCGAGGTTGACGCTGCCAACGGTGCGCCGCAGTGGCGGATTCGATTTACTCCGGTGGAAACCGGTGCTTACTCGCTTTCCTTGGCGATTCAGACAAACGGCCAGGCTTACGGGACATTCCCGACCAACTTTACCGTGGCATCAAACTCTACTCCCGCTCGTTTTGGATATGTTGGCATTGCGTCCGGCAATCGGTATTTCCAGACTGGGGACGGCCAGGCGCTGCCGCTGAATGGGGCGTGTGTGTGTTGGCCTGGAACCAAGGCAACGTATGATTATGATTCCTGGTTTTCCTTGATGAACAGCAACATTGAAAACTATGCACGGATCTGGATGTGGCCTCCATCGCAAGGATATTTTGGCATCGAGTGCACTCCCGGAACGCTCAACAATTATGCGATGAATCCTGCTTGGCAACTGGACTATGTGTTCCAACTTGCCGAGCAAAAAGGCATATATTTGCAGCTCTGTCTTGATTTCCACGGCATGTATTGGATTACCAACGCTTCGAAGGCGAATAATGATTGGCAGTATAATCCTTACAACAGCGCCAATGGCGGCCCGTGCATCCAACCCAATGCGTATTTCACCAATAGCACGGCACAAACGCTTTATCAATATCGTCTGCGCTACCTGATTGGACGATATGGCTATAGTCAGAATCTGCTCTCCTGGGAATTTTTTAATGAGATTGACAATACATTCACAAATATCACCGGCGCCCCCGCTTCTCAATCCGTGAATTACAATGATTGCCTCGTCTGGCACACGAACATGGCCGGTTGGATGAAGAATCACGATCCGAATCACCATCTGCTAACCACCAGCCTCACTCAGTCACACGTATTCACGAACTTCTTGAATCTACCCCAGCTTGATTATAACCAGGATCATTTTTATGGCGTAACCGGTCCGGCCACCTATTCGGCAAGCGACTCAGCTTCGTTCCTCGCCACCTATGGAAAACTGATGATGATCGGAGAATACGGCATAAGCTATAACGGTCTGAAAAGCGGTAATCCGGGTGATCCTTACTCGCGCGGATTCCGGCAGGGTGTCTGGGGCGGGGCGCTAGGAGGCTCCGCCGGAACCGCCATGTGCTGGTGGTGGGACAGCTTTAATTCAACAAATTTCCAAGTTTATGGTTCGCTGGGGAAAATATTGAGCAATACCGGTTGGGGAGCTGGCCAGTGGACGCCGATCTCGTTTACAAGCAGTTATGCCATTGGTATGAGGGGTTCCAGCAGTTCGCTGGTTTATTTAACCGCAAGCGGTGCCACCTGGCCAACCGGTGCTAAAACCGCGCCCGGATCGTTAACCGTGCAAACAGGAACAACGCTCACGCTCAATAACTGGCCGTCCGGCACATATTCCGCAACGTGGTATGATCCGATGACTGCTGCACCCCTTGGAACGAATACTGCCACCACTTCCGGCAGCCAGCTTACCTTGTCACTGCCCAATTACAGTGATGATCTGGCAGCCATTATTATGCTGGCCACGCCGGTGATTACGTCCCTAACACCGCTTAATCCGTCCGTGGGATGTTCCAGCAACATCACTTTCACGGTTGCTGCAACCGGAAGCGCACCTTTATCCTACCAGTGGAGCACAAACAGCACGCCTGTCGGGGGTGCAACATTTGCAAGCTTTAGTTTGAACAATGTTCAATTCCCAAGCCCGGTCACCGTTTCCGTCACGGTCACAAACGGGTTTGGATCCGTCAGTTCAAATTCTTTACTGATTATTATTGACACTATCCCGCCAATTATCACGCTTAATGGCTCTAATCCGTTAACGGTGGAATGTCACGGTAGTTTCACGGATCCGGGCGCAACAGCGTATGACGCATGTGCCGGCAGTGTGGGCGTGACTGTTAGCGGCAGCGTGAACGCAAATGATCCGGGCAGTTACACGCTGACCTATACTGCTGACGATGGCAATGGGAATACCAACTCAACCACGCGCATAGTGAACGTGGTGGACACCACCCCGCCGGTGATCACTTTGAACGGAGCCAACCCGCTGACGGTGGAATGCCATGGTGGCTTCATGGATCCGGGTGCCACGGCGTCTGATGCGTGTGCCGGCAGCGTAGTCGTGCATGTCAGCGGCAGCGTGAACGCAAATGATCCTGGCAGTTACACGCTGACTTACACCGCTGACGATGGCAACGGCAACACCAATTCCACGACCCGCGCCGTCAACGTGGTGGACACCACTCCGCCGGTGATCAGCTGGAGCTTTACCAACTTGGCCTTGAGTCTGGACACCAACTGCTCGGTGCTGATGCCTGATGTGACCGGCACCAATTATATTCTGGCCGCCGATGCGTGCAGTGGCATTTTGGTAATCACACAAATACCAACGAACAACGCCGTGCTGGCATTGGGCACCAATCAAGTTGTGCTGGCTGTGAACGACGGAAACGGTAATACGGCTTACTCAACCAACACGGTGGTGGTGCAAGATACGACGCCACCAGTGGTGACTGTGCTGGCGCTCATGCCGCCGGTGATTCTCAGCGGGCAATGGGCCAATGGCACTCTACAGTTGATCTTCACGGGGCAGCCCGATCAGACCTACAACGTGCTTGCCACGGGTGACTTGACGGTGTCGCAAACCGGTTGGTTGGTGTTGACGAACGGCACTTTTGGAACGAATGCCTCGATATATGTTGACCTGGCGGCGACAAATTATTCAGCGCGCTTCTACCGCATTAGCTCACCCTAGTCGGCCTCCATTGCTCAAACATGGCTGAACTATCAATCAAAACCACGCCGTCAACAGTGGTTAACCGGAATGTGCAGTCCGGATCAACCCCCGATAACACGAATTATCGCGCTTCGTTCGCGATCATGACCTCGTTGTTCTTTATGTGGGGTTTCATGACGGTATTTAATGACATTCTTATCCCGCGATTCAAGGAAGCGTTCACACTGGATTATTTTCAAGCGATGCTGGTCCAGTTTGCGTTCTTCGGAGCTTACTTCATCGGCTCGCTGATTTATTTCGTCATCTCCGCAACGGCCGGCGATCCCATCGCCAAGATTGGCTATAAGAATGGTGTCGTCATCGGTCTTCTCATATCGGCGACTGGCAGCGCCGTCTTCTGGCCTGCTGCCAGCGCTGCCTCATACCCAATGTTTCTCCTGGCGTTGTTTGTCGTCGGCCTCGGCTTCGCCATGCTTCAAATCGCAGCAAATCCTTATGTCACCATTCTCGGCCCGGAGAGAACCGCCTCATCACGGCTGAATCTTGCGCAAGGCTTTAATTCCATTGGAACAACCATCGGGCCAATCATCGGAGGTTTTCTGATCTATCAATATTTTGCCAAGACCGGTGCACATGGGGCGGACTCGGTCAAGATGCCTTACCTCGCGTTTAGTATCGTGTTTGTGGTGCTGGCCGTGATTTTCTTCTTCATTCATTTGCCGCATATTGGCGAAGGCAAAATTGAGCACGGTGCCAGCGCATTGAAGTATCCGCATGTCGTTCTCGGTGTCATCGCCATCTTCATGTATGTGGGCGGCGAAGTTTCCGTGGGCAGCGCCATCATCAACTTTCTTGGCCAACCCACGGTCGCGGGACTGACGGCGGTGGAGGCGAGCAAATATGTTTCGCTCTATTGGGGCGGCTTGATGATCGGGCGTTTCATGGGCGCGGTGGAGTTGAGTGAGATGAAAAGGAAGCACAAGCAAATGTTGCTGGTGGTGATTCCGTTGCTGGCGTATCTGTTGCTCTGGGTTGCCAAAAGCTGCCCAATAGATAGCCTGCAAAACCATTCCTATGGCGACATTTTCACGGTTTGGGGCCAACAATTTCAAGCGAACTGGATGGTGTTCCGCATTTACCTGCCGTTCATCGGCCTTTGCTGGCTGTTGTATCAGTTTGGCCAGGCGCGGGCGGGCCGGACGTTGATGATTTTCTCCCTGACCGTCGTAACTCTGTTGCTCACGGCAATCATGGTTGGCGGCAAAGTGGCGATGTGGTGCGTGGTGGCGGTTGGTCTGTTCACTTCAATCGGTTGGTCAAACACCTTCTCACTGGCGTTGGATGGCACGGGTGCATTGAAAAGTCAGGTGTCATCATTACTGGTGATGGCGATTCTTGGGGGAGCAATCTTACCGCCGTTGCAAGGTTACATTGCAGATGTGACGAAAAATCTCCAGATCTCCTTCATCGTCCCGCTCATCGCCTATGCCTATGTCGCGTTTTACGGAGCGAAAGGCCATAATATAGGGCGTCGGATACCGCTGTCTGATGTCCTTCAAGCCAATTAGTTTGCTAGGTTGGATCGAAATAATGTGCAAAGTGTCATTGTTTAAAACTTACTAAAATTCATGAAACTCCGTCTGCGCGAAAAAATCGGCTATGGTTTTGGCGACGCCGCGTCGTCGATGTTCTGGAAATTGTTTTCGATGTATTTGATGTTCTTTTATACGGACATCTTCGGAATTTCGGCGGCGGCGGTCGGAACCATGTTCCTGATCACCCGCATCTGGGATGCGGCGTTTGATCCTTTCGTGGGCGTGCTGGGCGATCGCACTGAAACGCGCTGGGGGAAATTCCGTCCCTACCTGCTCTGGGTGGCCATTCCCTTCGTAATCGTCGGCGTGCTGACGTTCACCACACCTTCCTTTGGGCCAAGTGGAAAGTTGATATACGCTTACGTTACCTATTCGCTGATGATGATGGTTTATTCATTGATCAACGTGCCCTATGCCTCGTTGCTGGGTGTGATGACAGCGGACGGCAAAGAGCGCACCACGCTGGCGACATTCCGGTTCATCTTTGCCTTTGCCGGGAGTCTGGTGGTGCTGGCTGCCGCCGAGCCACTGGCAGGCGCGTTCAGTCGAATTAGCGGAGCGGAGCCGAATTTACAACGCGGCTGGCAGTTGACCGCGACCGTTTTTGGTGTGCTGGCGATGATTCTTTTCTGGCTCACGTTTGCCTGGACCCGTGAACGCATCAAGCCGGTTACGGAGAAGACGTCACTAAAACTTGACCTTGCCGACCTATGCAAAAACAAGCCTTGGTTCATTCTGCTCGGAGCGGGTATTGCGACCATTTTCTTCAATTCCATTCGCGACGGCGCCGCGATTTATTATTTCAAATACTACCTGCATACCCAGACTGCATTTTCCCTGCCGGCATTTAAGCTCACGATGGGCTGGAGCAGCCTGTATTTTGTGTTGGGGCAGGCGGCGAACATCCTTGGCGTGATTCTTGCCAAGCCGATCTCGGACCGGATCGGAAAGAAGAACACATTTTTTGCGGCGATGTTGACCGCGAGCATTTTCAGTTTCATGGTCTATGGGCTTTCGCCGGAGTCGGTGGGCTTGGTGTTGGTACTGCAATGCTGCATCAGCGCCAGCGCAGGATTCGTATTTCCGTTGCTATGGTCCATGTATGCGGATACTGCGGACTACTCAGAATGGCAGACCGGCCGGCGCGCCACGGGACTGGTGTTTTCCGCCTCTTCGATGTCGCAAAAGTTCGGCTGGACGCTCGGCGGTGCATTCGCCGGATGGCTGCTCGCTTTCTACGGCTTTCATGCTAACGAGGTGCAAAACGCCAATACCCAGACCGGCATCCGTATGATGGTGAGCATCTACCCCGCGATCGGTGCGCTGGTCTCAGGCGTCTTTATGCTGGTCTATCCCTTGAAAGAGACGTTTCTTGGATCCATTGAAAGCGAACTTGCGGCTCGGCGTGAGGTGTCGGCAAAGGCAAGTCCGAAGACGGTGTAAATCCAATTAATCTGATTTTGGAAAATGCAGGAAAAATGACATGTCAAATCGGTTAAAATCATAATGGGATTCGCCACGACGATATGATCAGCAAAGCCCAATTGGAGACATTTTCTTCTCAGGTCAGAGAGCATTTATTCAGTCATTACCTGCCGTTCTGGTGCGGCCCGGCGCTCGACCACGAGCACGGTGGCTGGATGGCGTGGCTTTCCAATGATTTGAAACCCGACCGCTCGCAGCCCAAAGGTTTGATTGTTCACAGTCGCATTCTCTGGGCGTTTTCGGCAGTTTATCAAGCGCAGCCCGATCCATTGTATCGGCAGATGGCCGAACGCGCGTTCGACTACGTAATGACCCGCTTTTGGGATGCGCAACATGGCGGCGCGTTCTGGCGGCTAAACGATTGCGGTGACGTGATCGACGACTCCAAAAAAATATATGGTCAGGCATTTTGCATCTATGCGTTGGTGGAGTTTCATCGCTCATTCAACTCTGTTTCCGCACTCGCACGAGCACAGGAATTATTTAAGTTGATCGAGCGGCATGCACATGATGGAGCTTGTGGCGGTTACTTCGAAGTTTGCCGGCGGGACTGGACTCAAGCCGGACCGGAAGCGCGGCTAAGCGAGAAAGACCTGAACGAGAAAAAGTCCATGAATAACCATCTTCACGTTCTGGAGGCTTACACCAACCTTTATCGCGTTACAAAATCACCGGTGGTTGCACAACGTCTCCACGAAATCATTGGGTTGTTTATTCACCGCATTATCGACTTGAGAACCGGCCACCTGCATCATTTTTTCGACGATCGGTGGCAAATCCGTTCGGACACTTACACATTCGGTCATGACATCGAGGCTAGTTGGTTGCTATGTGAGGCGGCGGAGTTGCTAAGTAATCCCGGTTTGTTGTCCCGAATACGCAAGTTCGCATTGCGCATGGCAGCCATTGCCTATGAGGAGGGACTTGGGGCGGACGGCGGTTTGTATTACGAAGGCAAATCCGGAAAAGTTATCGACCAGGGCCGGGAATGCTGGCCCCAAGCGGAGGCCATGGTCGGCTTTCTAAACGCTTATCAACTCAGCGGAAACCCGAAATATCTTCAAGTCGCCCAGCGCGTCTGGCAATACATTGAACAAAACATTGTGGATCGCGTGCATGGTGAATGGTTTTGGCGCATTAATCCTGATGGCCAAGCAAATCCGAAATTGCCCAAAGTGAGCGAATGGAAAGGTCCTTATCACGGCACTCGCGCCTGCCTCGAAACTCTGCGTCGATTAAATCAAATATAGAATCTTTAAAATACCAATTATGAAAAAATCAACTTTTGAAAAAAAATTGAAATCCCTGCAATCGCAGCACGCGCAGCTCCTCCGGCGCAAGAACCGGCCGCAGAAAAACGGCAACGGCATCTTCGACCGCCATGAACATCCGGTGCTGACCAACGAACACACGCCGCTGACGTGGCGCTACGATTTCAACCACGCCACCAACCCGCACCTGATGACGCGGCTCGGCGTCAACTGCGTCTTCAACGTCGGAGCAATGGAGTTCAACGGGAAGAACATCTTGATGGCGCGCGTCGAGGGCTGGGACCGCAAGTCGTTTTTCGCCGTCGCCGAGAGCCAGAACGGCGTGGATAATTTCCAGTTCTGGGATTACCCGGTGCGGATGCCGGAACTGGAGGACAAGGAAACGAACCTTTACGACATGCGGCTGGTGAAACACGAGGACGGCTGGATTTACGGGCTGTTCTGCGCCGAGCGGCATGACGACTCGAAGCCGAGCGATTTGTCGGCGGCCATCGCCCGCTGCGGCATCGCGCGCACGAAGGATTTGGTGAAATGGGAGCGGCTGGCGGATTTGAAGACGCCCGCGCTGCACCAGCGCAACTGCGTGCTGCACCCGGAATTTGTGAATGGCAAATATGCCTTTTACACGCGGCCGATGAGCGACTTCGCGGCGACGGGCAGCGGCGACGGCATCGGCTGGGGACTGGTGGACGACATCACGAAAGCCGTCGTCACCAAAGAGAGCATCGTTGACCCGCGCTTTTACCACACGATCAAGGAAGGCAAGAACGGCCTCGGCCCGGTTCCGATCAAGACGGCGAAGGGCTGGCTGCATCTGGCGCACGGCGTGCGCAACACGGCGGCGGGCATGCGCTATGTACTTTATCTTTTCCTGTGCGACCTGAAGGATCCGTCCAAGCAGATCGCCGCGCCCGGCGGCCATTTCATGGGACCGGAAAACGACGAGCGCGTGGGCGACGTGTCGAACGTGGTGTTCGCCAACGGCTGGGTGGCCCGCAAAAACGGTGACGTGTTCATTTATTACGGCTCTTCGGACACGCGCACACACGTCGCCACGACGACCGTGGACAAGCTGCTGGATTATTGCCTCAACACGCCGCCGGACGCGATGCGTTCCAAACTCTGCGTGGACCAGCGCTGCGGGCTGATTGAAAAAAATCTGGGGTAATTTTCCTGTATTGCAGGTAAAGCCAATGTTTCGGGTATAAATTACAATTGAGGCCATTAAAATCAACTTATGAAAACCGCCTCTGCTCGTCTCATTGCAACGTGTGGTTGTTGTGCTTTTGCTGAAACCGTTTTCGTCCACACAAGATTCTTCTGAAAACGAGAGGCAGGCAATTTTCACCAAACAAACCGCAAACCTTCATCATCAGATTTCTGCGTCAGATCGTCGGTTTCAATCTGAAAGTCGTTCGATTTATCAGACCAAAATGCGCCAGTAATCATTTGGGAAGCAAGTCGAATAAGCCCCGATTTTAATAGCAAAGAGTTTGGGCTGTGTTTTGACAATCCCAAGGGATTGAATTTTTTAAAAAAGGGTTTTTACCCCACAGGAGTCCCACGGGTTTGATGGTTGAGGGGTAAGAAAAGGCTGGCTTGCGGGTTTGGGCCTTGCCACACCCGGCTCTTTGCCCTGGTGCGTTCGGCCTTGTGGCAAAAACTGGCCTGGAGCAGCCTGCTCGAATGCTATGGGACAGCCGGTGGCGGTGGCCGCTTCCTCGGCACGCCACAAAAGGCTTATTTGCCGGGTCTGACTTGATCCTATGGGACAGCCAATGTTCATATCACCGATAAAACCACCAAATCCTTAAACTCATTTTGCCGCCGAGACGCCGATTCCTTTGGAATTCCATCGCGTTCGCTCAATGCCCATGCACCACCGGGACGGGACTGTTTTTACCCTAATAAAGGATTGGTATAATCCATTGTTTTTTGTATGCAGAGATCAACTTCCATATTCCCAATGCTGATGCTATATGGTATGTTGAAGAAAATAGCCATTGATCAGAATTGGATTATATTCTTTGGCAGACCGAAGATTCGGTTAACAAAACTTTCAACTGCTGGCTATCGGGCTGCCTAGCGCTGCTTTCACATGAGCAAACCAATGATGTTGCAATACCCATTTTCGCCGCTATATGCCCGGGTGTGAGATTTTTCTTTTTTCGTTTGAATTTGATCCAATCACCAACCGTCTTTATGTTCGATTCCAACACGTTAGCTCGTTTCTGACTCTCTTGTAAACGGCGGCTGAAAAGTGCGGCGGGGTCATGTGTGTGACGCGGCGGTTCAAAAGTGCGGCATCTTCATTAACAATGAAGCATGTATCGCATTATGGAAGACTGGGCCGAAATTCGCAAAAAAGTGTTGGTGGATGGGGTCAGCCGGCGGGAGATTCTCCGGCAGACGGGGATGCACCGGAAGACCTTGAAGAAGATTCTGGAACACAGTTCACCGCCGGGTTACCGGCAACAAAAACCGCGACCAAAGCAGAAGCTTGGGGCATTTCTGGAACGGATCAAACAGATCCTGAAGGAAGATCAAGCCATGCCGCGCAAGCAGCGGCACACGGCCAAACGGATTTGGGAACGCCTGCGGGAGGCTGGCTTCACGGGCGGCTACACCGTGGTGAAGGACGCGGTGCGGGAGCTGACGCAGAAGAACCAGGAGGTGTTTGTGCCGTTGCAGCATCGCCCCGGCGAAGCGCAGGTGGACTTCGGCCACGCGCTGGCCAACGTGAATGGCCGGTTGCGCAAGGTGGCGTTTTTCGTGATGGCGTTGCCGTATAGCGACGCGACCTTTGTGATGGCCTTCGAGCGCGAATGCACGGAGACGTTTTGGGAAGGGCATGTGCGGGCGTTTGAGTTTTTTGGCGGCGTTCCAAACCGGATCACTTATGACAACTCGAAGGTGGCGGTGAGCAAGATCCTCGGCAAGGAGCGGCGGCTGACGCTGGGATTTCTCCAACTCAAAAGTCATTACCTCTTTGACCATCACTTCTGCCGGGTGGCGCGTGGCAACGAAAAGGGCGTGGTGGAAGGCCAGGTAAAGTTCACCCGGCAGAACTATTTTGTGCCGGTGCCGTTGGCCGGCGACATGGCTGGACTCAACGGTCATCTACAGCAACGCTGCCAGGAGGATCAAGTTCGCTGGTTGCGGGGTCAGCCGGGTCCCAAGGCGCAGTTATTATTGGACGATCAAAAAGCGTTCCTGCCGCTGCCGACCACACCGTTCGAGGCGTGCCGCAAGTTTTCGACGGCGGCCAGTTCGTTGTCCCTGGTGCGGTTTGACGGGAATGATTATTCGGTGCCGGTGCGCTGGGCGCATCATCCGATTGTGGCCAAGGGTTATTTTGACCGCGTCGTGTTGTGTGGCGACGGCAGCGAAGTCGCACGGCACTCACGGATCTGGGAGGACGAGCAAGTCTGCTTTGAACCGCTGCATTATCTGGCGTTGCTGGAGACCAAGCCGGGCGCCTTTGATCATGCCCGGCCGCTGATGGGCTGGACGTTGCCGGAGTGTTTCCTGTTGTTACGCCGCCGCCTGGAAGCGGAACGTGAAGGCGACGGCACGCGGGAATATATCAAGGTGCTCCGTCTGCTGGAAAAGCATTCATTGCCCCAGCTGCGTCGGGCCGTGGAACAGGCGTTGGCCGTTGGGGCGATCACCCGCGATGCCGTGGCCCAGTTCCTCTATCCCCGGGAAGACTGGGGTGCCACGCTGTTCTCACTGGATGGTCATCCCCATCTGCGGCACGTCCATGTGGCCGCGCCGAATCTGGCATCATATATGGACCTGGTCGGAGGTGTCGCATGAGCAAAAATCCCGCCGTGCTCCTGCTGGAGCATCACTTGAAAGAACTCAAACTGCCGACCTTCCTGCGCGACTACGACAGTGTCGGGGCCGTGTGCAGCCAGGAACGCTGCGATTATCCGACCTATCTGTTGCGGTTGGCCGAACGGGAGCTGATCGACCGCGAACGCCGCGCCACCGAACGGCGGATCAAGGAAGCCGCCTTCCCAGTATTGAAGACCATCGAGACCTTCGACTTCGCCGCCCAACCATCGATCAACGAACCCTTGGTGCGCGAACTCCTGCGTGGTGAATATATCTCCAAACGAGAAAATTTATTACTGGTCGGGAATCCTGGGACTGGCAAAACGCACCTCGCCAGTGCGCTGGGCTTCGCCGCCTGCACGCAAGGCAAGCGGGTCCGCTTCATGACCACCACGGGCTTAGTGACGCAGTTGCTCGAACAACGCGAAACCCGGACCCTGCAACGGCTGCACAAACAACTGGAGCGACTGGACGTTCTCTTGTTGGACGAACTCGGTTACGTCCCGTTCTCCAAGACCGGGGCGGAACTGCTTTTCGATGTCGTCAGCCGGGCCTATGAACGCACCAGCCTGATCGTCACCACCAATCTGCCCTTCGAACAATGGACCGAAGTGCTGGGCAGCGAACGGCTGACGGGCGCACTGCTGGACCGCCTGACCCACCGGGTTCACATCTTGGAAGCCAATGGCGAGAGCTACCGGCTGACGGATGCCAAACGCCGGCTGAAACGAAAGTAAACCTCACGAACCTTCGACCGCAGGCGGGGGCGAGCTAAAGGCTCGAAGCTCCCCCGCCTGCTGCTTCTACCTCGAAGCGAAATCAACTGCTTGACGAAAACCCTCAAATCCAGTCTGCTTTGCCCGGAAGGTGCAGCACTTTTCGAGCGCCCCCCGCCGCACTTTTCAACCGCCGTTTACACGATATTGATGTTCGGTTTGACAAGGTGACGTTGACGCTAAGCACCCATGACGAAGGCGGCATCACCGAAAAAGATTTTTCGCTGGCCAAGCAATGCGACGAGGTCTTCTCCAAGTTTTCAGTGTCCTGATCGACATAAATTCCAAAGCAAACTAGAAAACAATCAACACCCAAAAATATGAAAGTAAAAATCATTGCCCTGGCAATCGTTTGCGGATCGAGCACATGGGCGCTGGCAAAAGGCAGCGACCGGAATGACGCGCCAACCGGTGGCAGTTGCTCGCCGAAGAGTTGATGCGCCTTACCGCGAAACTAAAGCCACTACCGGCAGAGATTGCCACGGCGTTTAGAACAGTCGTTGGAACATTTGTCTGTCCGAAAGAATTATCGCCCCAGGCAACAACAGAACCATCCGATTTTAACGCCAGACTGTGTGTGTCACTTTCCGCAATTGCGACGATTTGATTAGCTGAAGCTGGGACATTGTTCTGGCCATAGGAATTATCACCCCACGCCGTCAGGCTGCCATTGATAAGCAAGGCAACGTTGTGATCTCCGCCACTTGCCAAGGCTACGACATTGGTTGCCTTTGCCGGCATTTGCAACTGGCCGGATGAATTGTCGCCCCACCCGATCACGGTGGTGATTGCCAGATTTGCCACCAAACCAGTGTATGAACCATAATCGTTGGTGACAATTAAGGTCAACAAACCGCTGTCTGCAAAAGCTGCTGGATTAAAATATAGACTTGTTGAAGTCGTTCCACTGATTCGTCCACTGTCAGTCATGTTTACACCGGTTAGTTGCGACTGATATGCCAGCGGGGGCATCCCTGCTGCGTTTACATCCAGAAACAGTGGATTCCCGACCAAGTCGTTCTGCTGCGTCGGCAACGGTGTAAGAAAATAAGGAGAGGACTCCACGCCGTAGTTGACCGGTGCACTGGTAGATTGGCCAATGTTGTTGCTGACGACTAAAGTAAAACTGCCTGCGTCGGCTGATTGCAAGTTGGTAAGCAAGAGCCAAGTGTTTGTTGCCCCTGCAACAGAAAAGTCATCCCGATACCATTGGTAGGCCATTGGATAAGTTCCCGAAACATTTGCAGCGAGCATCCCGTTTCCACCAACGTGGGCTATTGAAGTCTGTGGCACGAACTGTATTTGTGGTGTTCCATATCCCACCAGAGCCAATTCGTGATCCTCGCCGCAGGACATATTTGCTATATTTTTAAGTCCGGCAGGGACATTTGTTACGCCAAAATAATTTTTCCCCCAGGCGACAACAGTGCCGTCACTTAACCTGACCATGCTATGTCCAAACCCAGCCTCGATTGCGGTTACATTTGTAACATTAGCCGGAACTGAACATTGTCCGTAAGAGTTGTCACCCCAAGCAATCACTTTGCCATCGGCCGTCAAAGCAAGGTTGTGTTCCCATCCGGACGATATTGCGATAGCATTTGTGACTGATGCAGGAACGGTGTATTGGGATCCCATGAAACAATTGAATGGTCAGACCGTAAAGCAAGAT
>Ga0114951_10001935_pt1 | contig 24446 bp, 25 predicted proteins | sample AM7aDNAmetaG_FD_88677 | JGI IMG/M metagenome (GOLD analysis project Ga0114951, IMG submission 88677) | Freshwater microbial communities from Finland to study Microbial Dark Matter (Phase II) - AM7a DNA metaG | ecosystem: Environmental > Aquatic > Freshwater > Lake | place: Finland: Lake Alinen... | reverse complement strand
CAAAAGTTGGGGTAGGTCAAATTAACAAAATTGTCGGCACACTACGTGCAAGAGATTTAGAGAGTATTAAAAAGAACATTGAACAGAGATTAGCTGCTTTAGCTGCAAAGCGTAATACAAAAGCCGGATCAGTATTACAAACTGTTACGCCAGACCCCAAAAATACGGCAGCTGCTGACCCCAAAAATACGGCAGCTGCTGATCAGAATGCTTCTGCTTCTGAGAGCGTTATTAAGGAATATTACATTATCAATAACAAACACTTTCGTAAGTAAGTGTTAGATGAGTGTAGACTCGATACAGCAATCAATTCTTAACAAAAACAGGAAAGACAAGTTTCTACTTGTCTTAAACTTGCCGCCTATACTCAAATCCGTTAACAAGTCTACGCTTGTTGAGCGCTCGGTTAAATTTCTTAGTTTAGATCAATTACAGTATTCTATATACGGTACTGTAGTTCCAGAAACAGCTGTACCTGAAGTAGATCTAGTATATTCAGGGCAAACAGCTAAATTTACAAGTTATACAAAATCTCCTTATAAATCCATTACTGTAAATTTTACAGTAGACAATGAATTTAATAATTGGTGGGTATTGTGGTATTGGTTGAATGTATTAAACGACAGTAAAGAAAGCACATACAACTATAACGGCTTAGTATCTCCTGACAAGTTTATAAATTTAAATAACTACCAAACAAATATTTCAGTGTATGGGTTGGATGAGTATAACAATAAAAAAATACAGTGGGATTATATAAAGGCCTTTATAACGAATTTAGGAGAAATAACATATAATTATAGAGACGGTGAACAGATTGAATCCTCTTTTACGTTTGCGTTCAGCCAGTTAAATACTCAATTACTTTAATAAAGACTAGGTTTTAGTGTTAAAATATCATAAATAATAGTAGAAAACTTTACTATTATGGCATCTACACGCACTATACAATCACCGGGCGTAGAAATTCGAGAAATCGATCTATCTACAAGAGCAATAGCACCAGTCGGAACTAACGTATTAGTTACCGGTTTTGCTCCACAGGGCCCAACATACGAAGTTGTTGAGCTTGCTTCTTTAAGCGATTTCCAAAACGTGTTCGGTACTCCAACAAATGCAGCAGAACGTTATTTTTATTATTCAGTAAGTCAACTTTTTAATGCTGGTGGTAATCCAACAATTAAAGCAATTCGTTTACCTTACGGCGCAAATGCTGGTGAAGGTACATCAAGTACATATAGTGCATTAGTTTACCCGGTTTTACCGATACCCTCCGTTTCATATGCAAGCGCTTCAGCTACATGGTCAACAGGTCTATATCCTCTATCGGGTGCAGCAGGTTATTATTTCGGACAACCCGCTCTTATATCGTTAACAACAGATCAATATAATGCTATCAATCAAGGCGGTATTAACTGGTCTACAACTGGTGGTAACACAGCAGGTTTAAGTGCATTTACAGTACAAGGTGCAGGCGCTGTAAACAGTCTTAGTAGTGCAGGTATTATTGTAGTTAACACAGCAAAAACTACAATTGATGAAAATTTTCAAGGTTATTATGTAAACATCGGCGATTCTTTCAGCAATAACCCAACAACACCATACGATGATGCTATTAAGGTGTATTCAGTTGGGGCAAGTTACTTCGTTAATAACCAAGCAGCAGATGTTTCGTCTTATACCATTGTACCACCATCCCGTATTGGTTTTACAGTATCAGCTGCATATTCAGCTAATATTCAAAGTCTATCTCAAGATATTGAAAACATTCCAACATATAATATTGCAGCTTCTGGATATGGCGATAGTGCAATTATTTCGTTGTTTAAATTACGCCCCTCTCCGTTCTCGCAAAATACTACACAACTACAATACGTATTACAAGAAGGTTATGCTGGTTCATTCTATGTTAACCGTACAATACAAGATGTAAACGGTGGTGTGCCAAAGTCTAGTTTCTTGCAGACAACTATTAATAATGCTTCAAATAATATTGAAGTGTTTATTAATCCTAATATTTCTAATACATTAGGTTGGTTAGACGTAAACGGTAATTCGACAAAACAAATAAGAGTATTTAAAGCAACAACATTAACTGACACCTCAGACTCATTTAATTCTACAGCTCTTCCTTTCCTTACAAACATAAACACTACAGAATTCTTAGCTGCTAATAACCTTTATGCGTTGGGTACATATTCTAACGCTTTACCGCTTAATGGTGCTAAAGAAATTGGTGTTGTCAGTCAAAAACTTACATATGCTCTTAATGCTGCAGAAAATACAGATGTAATAGATATTGACATTACACTCGATGCAGGTCTATCTACCATTGCTGCAGTGCAAAATGTAGCAGGTGCTAGCACACAATATGATGATACAGCAGTATCTACCGCTCTGTTAAGTTACGTGCAGGCACTCAGTGCTTCTGATGGTACTGTAGTAAGTAACGATTTAGTAACAGGCTGGCAAACAATTACAAACTTATTTGTCGAGTTTGCAAGTCAACGCCGTAAAGATCATTATTTTATCTCTGATCCAATACGTCATATTTTTGTTACTGGTCAAAATTATAAGACACTCAGCAACAAACAATACAACTTCTCGCAAAACATTTACTGGCCACTACGTAACCTTTACGGTACCATTAATACAAGTTATGCTACAACGTATGGTAACTGGGTAATGGCGCAAGATATATTTACTTCCCAAAGTGTTTGGTTACCGTTTTCCGGTTTTGCTGCAGCAATGACTACAGCAAGCGATGCAAACAATTACGTCTGGACAGCTCCTGCAGGGTTAAACCGCGGTATCATTACCGGTGTAAGTGATATTGCAATTAACCCGCAGCAAAAACAACGTGACTTGCTTTATAAAGTATCTATTAACCCTGTAGTGTATTTCCCTAATGAGGGGTTTACAGTATTTGGTCAAAAGACCTTGTTAAAAGCACCAAGTGCATTTGATCGTATTAACGTACGTCGCTTGTTCCTTTATTTAGAAAAAGCTACAAACCAAACGATGAAGTTCTTTATATTTGAACCAAATACTACTTTCACGCAAAGTAGAGTAGTCAATACATTGACACCATTGTTTGAACTAGCTCGTAACACACAGGGATTATACGATTACTTGCTAGTGTGTAATGCAACAAACAACACACCCGCTGTTGTTGATGATAACACGTTGGTAGTAGACATTTATATTAAGCCTGTTAGAACAGCTGAGTTTATCTTAGTAAACTTCTACGCAACTAAGACATCTCAAGACTTTACCGAGCTTCTATAATAATATCTTTTAGTAAAACATTAAATAAAGACAGCGTTTAACCATAAATATTGTTACATATGTCTCAGACTATACAGGATTTCTATCGCGTAGCACAAGAGCGCGGATTTGCACGGGATTTCATGATGCGTGTTCGTTCTCTTGGGCAAGATACATTCACCGAAGATGATTTTGTTTATATTACAACAAAGCAACTTCCAGATCGGCAAATTTCTAATCAAAAAGTACCTTACATGGGACTAAACTTCAATGTACCGGGTACTGTTGACTATACTGGTTCGGATAGTTGGGAAGTAAAGTTTTACAACGATCTTAAAGGTGTAATTCGTAAGAAACTTGAAGATTGGCAAATTAATGGTGTATTTAATGACGCTACAAGTACTGGCGATCTTTCATTACGTGGTACAGACAAAGTCATTCAACTTGACTTAATTGATGAAAACCAGAATGTACTTAACACATATAAGCTTTACGGTGTGTATATTGTAAACTTAGGTGCGGTTACTGGTTACGACAATTCAGGTGCTGGTAAACCATTAGACTTCACAGCTAAATTAGCTTACCAATACTGGAGACACGTTAATTAATATAAAGTTTTAATTCAAAGCCCTGTTAAAAGCAGGGCTTTTTTTATGTACATACATTAAGTATTATAAATGGATAGAGGTATAACAGACTTTTACAAAACAGCAACAAGCCGCGGATTTGCACGTACTAATCTGTTTAGGATTAATTCTATATCAAGAAGTAGTGAAGATATATACAGGCCAGATGGTGGTACACCTGGTACAAAAAAAGGTGATAATCTGTTTTTATATGCGCAAAATGGCACAATACCCTCACGTACTATATCTACTACTTCAGTAGACTTTAAATCGTTTAAATACACAATACCAATGGTAGCCCAATACACGGAATCATCAAGCTGGGCAGTAACATTTTATTGTGATAGAGACTATATAATAAGAAACGTATTAGAAAAATGGTCGGTAGACACATTTGATGAACATACATCTTTGTCCAATAAACCAAATTGGTGGGATTGTAATATTGAGTTACATTTATTAAACAACTCTGGTCCAAACAAAGATACTACCTCTGTGTTGCGTAAATACAATTTAATAGGGGCATTTCTACAAAATGTGGGGGCTATTGAATATACAGCTGCAGCTGGTGGGGATATAGCCAAGGTACAAGCCACTATAGGCTATCAATACGTTACTTCTCAAGATTTATTACAATCTTAATTATAAGTATATTATATGTCAAACGTACAGGGGCAAACAATTAGAGACTTTTACAGTAATGCGTCAAGGTATGGTTTTGCGCGGGATTTTCAATTTAGAATTACAACGTTTGATGTTAATGGTGTTTCTTTAGAAGAAGACAATTTAATATTTTTAAAAACAGCTAATTTACCAAGCAAAACAATTAGTACTACAGCTGCTCCATTTATGGGGTTAGATTTTCAAGTACCGGGCACCGTAAAATTCGAAGGCAACAACGCATGGAACGTTACATTTTACTGTACACAAAACTACATGCTAAGAAACTTTTTAGAAAACTCTATGTCCAGTACGTTTAATGAAAGAGACTCAACTGGAAGTATGGAGCCAAAAGATTTAAATGAAAATAAAATCGTTCTTTCGTTATTTGATGATCAATTAAATATAGTAAGGCGTTACACACTATTAGGGGCATTCATTACTAAAGTGGACGAAATAGCATATGATTTAACTAAATCTGGTGGTATAGTTGAAGTAAAAGCTACTATCGCATATCAATACTGGGAAACAGGCCCAGATATAGGAATAGCTTCCGGTTTAGGTTTAGACTTAGGTGGTGGGGTGGGTGGGTTAATTGGTAGTGTAGTTGGACAAATTGGTAGTAATGTTGCTAATAAACTAGTTAACAAAACCATTAATAAGTTATTAGGAGGTAAGTAATGTCCTTTTTAATTGGGCCAAAAGCTAATGCACAAAACGCTGGCTCTGAGGTCAATACGTTTATAAATTTTTTAAGTAACTCGAATACACAAATTCCGGTTGAGTCAAATTTTCTTATAAGTTTTGAATTACCTAAAGCATTAACAACAAATGTGTGGACAGATAGTGTAATAGACGCAGGATCCAGCCCATGGGACACGTACGAAAATAATTGGGACGTAAATACATCTCTTAAAGCATTAAACGAAGAACTAAAAAAACAAAAACAAGGTGTGTATGGTGGTCAGGTATGCTTATTCGCTCAAGGTATCGATGTACCTGGTGAATCGGTTGGACAAAATAGAGTATCTACACTCGAAGGACCAAGTGGTGGGTTATTAAGCGGGGTTGTTAGTACCGATCGTAAACAATATGACCCTTTAAAAATAGGGTTCTTAGAAACCAACAAATCGTTTATTGACTTTGTTTTGCGTCCGTGGGTAACACTTGTTGGTCATTACGGTTTAATAACCCGAGACAAAACATCTACTCAAAACATTAAAACAGATATAACTGTAGTGCATTACGATAAAAACGACAGTAAAACTAATGCGGGTATTAGAAGAATATTTGAATTTAAAGGGTGTGCACCTATTTCTGTTGCAGAAGCATCTTATACCTATGGTAAAGCCGAAATAAGAGTGTCTCCAGCAACTTTTGTATATAACCAGTATAGAGTTTCATACACACACGGGCAAGCTTAAAGATTTTTCTTACATCTGGTATAAGTCATTATTATGGCATTTACGTATGGAGTTAAGCTACCTGGATTTAATAACAAAAAAATACAGGTAGGAGAGATTACATCCAAGTTGTATAAGGACCTGGTTAAATCCCTCTATAATAATGATAGTACAGAGTTTGTATATCATTTAAACCAGTTAATTGAACACGCTTCTCCCGGGATATTACAGGGTGGCCTTAATGCTGTAGACAAGATTATATTATTACTTCAAATACGCTCTATTTGTATTAGTCCAGACCTCAAGCTTAAAGCAACGTGTGTAGAAACTAAAAAACAATTTGAATGTAATATCCGTATTGAAGATATGGTGTTTAAATTAGAAAGTGCTATATATAATAAAACTATATTACAGGAAAACGTTACAATTAAACATAGTATAGTTAAAGCTATAGATGAAATACATTTTATCAACCTAGAGCCAGAAAAAGCTTTTAGTTATCAATTAGCTTCCAGTATCGACGAATTAATAGCTGGAGGAAAAACTATTGAATTTAAGAACATATCATTTGAAGAAAGGGTTAAAATAGTTGATGCTTTACCATTAACATTAACCACTAAAGTATTTGATTCGTTGTCATTAACCGAAGCAGAAATTTCTAAAACAAAACTGTTAGTAGTGCCCTCTCCTTACAGTAAAACGCCTGTAGTCGATTTACCGGTGTCTACTAACACTACAGTATTACTTGAATTCTGTAAATTAATTTTTAATGATGATTTAATTAATTTGTACAAAATTAATTTAAATCTTATTAGTAAAGCAAATTTTACACCGGATTATGCAGACTCAATTACTCCTGCTGAACAATTATTATATTGGAATCTTTACGTGCAACAGGTTCAAGAAGAGGTATCTGCAAACACACCTAAACAAGGCAACAACACTCCAAGTTTCGGGCAAGGTATACCTAATGAATTCGGTTGATAAACAATATTACAACCATAAGTCATAGTATGAGTAACAATTTTAATGATATACTATCAGTATTGGATACAATTAATAAAGAGGTAGTATTGCCTGTATTTATACCAAGCTTACAAAAAAACGTAAATTTTAAAACAATTAATACCGGACAGCAAAAGAGTATATTAAAAGCAGCAGTAGACAATCCTGTTTTTCAAACTCGTTTTACAATCGCGTTTTACAATTTAATTCAAGAAAACTGTATAGAGACAGACATCGTACCGTTATTAACTACTATTGATGCAGCAGCAATTGCCGTACAATTACGAGTGCTATCTTCCGGGGTAGATTACACACTACAACAGAACTCAAATAAGTATAAAGTCAACTTACAAACAATTGTAGATAAAATTAAAATGGTTTCTATACCGGATGGAAGCACGGTTAGTAGTAGTAATTTTACTATTAAAGTGGGGCCACCTTTAATTTCTGAGCACTACAATATAGAAAAACAATTAAGAGAAAAAAACATTAACGACCAGCAACTATTAAATTCTCAAATTACTGATACTATTGGGGATGCATTTGTGGGAGAAATATCGAAATTTGTTAAAGACATTTCAATAACACATGATAATCAAACACAAAGTGTGAACTATGCTTCTCTTCCTTTCTCTAAGCGTCACGCTTTGCTTGAAAAGATGCCTAATAGTGCAATACAAGGCGTGTTAAAGTACATGGAGAAATACGTTACAGAACAAAAGGATTTATTAACTGTTACAGGTAAAAACACTGACACTGGCGAGTTAAACAATGATTTGGTCTTATTAGTGGATAGTGTGTTGTTTATTGTAAGTTAATACTGTCTTACTGTTCTGCACCTAAGTAATTAGGTATATGGCAGATCAAACCAGCGATCCAGGATTTATTTCATCTTTAATGGCTACATTAAAGCCTAAAGATAATGGATCAATACCGCAAAAATGGTTAGACGGTATGCTGGCTAATTCTAATAGTAATAATGCACAACTAAATGAACTTATTACAATTATAAATGGCAGTAATAAATCTTTCTATACTCAAAGTATATTACAGGTACGTACTTTAGAAAGTATATCTAAAGCTATTGGTCCATCGTTTAAGCAAACAATGATAGACTCATTTAAAGCTTACGATAAAGAACTTAAAAATTCTGACTCTGTTAAAGATCAAGATAAGAAATATAATGATCGTAAAGCTCAAAAAGATAAGGAAGAAACCGACAAAAATAAGAAATTAGTTACTGATTTGTCTAAACAATTATCTGAAAATATTTCAACAAGTGCTGTTGGTAAGGGGTCTGGAGAGCTTGAAGGTGAAGCAGCTGCAGCTGCTGCTCTTACTGAAATACAAGTACAACCGGTTAGTATTGCAGAAATTAACCCTGATGTACTTGAATCACTTAAAAAAGTATTTTCAACATCTATAGGTAATACTGCAATTGCACAAAGCACGGGTACAGTTGCAGATACCGGGGTCGGTAACAATATCATTTCCGCTTTAGGTAAAGGGTTAGGTGCTGGTATCGGGGCACTTGGAGAGGGGGTGGGTAAAGGTATTGGTGGTTTAGGTAAAGGGCTACAAACTTTTCTTACTTCATTAGGCACCGGGTTAGAAGGTTTGGCGCCTGGTTTAATGGTGCTAGCTGATCCATTTGTAGCAGCTGGTTTAGGGGTGCTTGTACTTGCTATAATTGGTTTAGCAGCTGCACTTAGAATAGCTACTCCTGCTATACAAGCTATAATACCGTTTTTTATAGCTGTTGCTAAAGTTATTGGTGATGTGTTTATACAAGCTATAAAACAAATAGCTCCTATAGTGCATGAACTTGTACCTCTTTTAATAAAAATTGCAGATGTTATTGGTAAAGTACTTATAGAGACTATAGATAAAATAGCACCTACAATATTAACACTTATAAGTGCAGTTGCAGATGTTATTAAAACAGGCTTTAATACTATTAAAGATATAGTATCTGGTATAGGGTCTGCTATAGCTTTACCTTTTAAAGTTATAGGTGACGCGGTTACAAATATTATTACCCGTACTACTGATAGTATTATATCTTTAAGCAATATTAGTGGAGCAAAATTAAGAGACACCGCTGGGGGTATTGCAGCAATTGCTGGTTCAATGGCACTGTTTGGTGGTGGTTCTCTTATAAGCGGAATCACCGGATTCTTTGGTGGGTTGCTTGGTGGTTCCAAACAATCTTCTCCTATAGATCAATTAATAGCTTTAAGCAAACAAACCAGTAATATAGATAATTTAACAAATGGAATTAATAAATTAAAAGAAGCTATGTCGTCGTTTGGAGATTTAAAAACTAATTTTGATCCGTTTAGTAAGTTTATTGATTCTGTTAATAGTGTTAATATGCTTAAGTTAGCAGCTGTTGCAACGGCTTTACATTTTTCTTTACCTACCAATGCAAATGCGTTACCGGGCGTACAAGGGCCATCCTCAATTATTAATGAATTTTCTAACACTACATTACCTACTTCATTAGCTTCAACCAGTCTTGCGTCTACTGAAGCTGCAAAATTGGGTAAAGTTACATTGTCTACAGAAGCTAAAGAAACAATGATGGAAACACCGTATTACAAAATACAGGAAGCACAAGTTAGACTAACTCACACAATGGTAAAAAAATTAGATGAATTAATTGCTACTCTCGAGCCGGTAGCAGCTGCAAGTACACAAAATATGGCAAATATATCTAACAGTACAAATAATACCACTACCTCTATAGTGAATGCAAACAATGCAAATATGCCAGGTAAAAATGATGGTAATAGTGCTGATAGAGATGTACCTTATATAGAACGTAGTAAGTATAGAAACACAATGATATACGCAAGAGGATTATTATAATATGGCTGGTGCATCTACATATACAACATCAGGTGATGGATCAAATTTTTTACCCCCAAGTTATAATGGGGTGTTGTTTAAATGGAACCAATCTCCTGATAAACTAGGGGCGCCTGAATTAACCTCCAATCAAGTTACCATCGATGTGTTTAATTTATTTCCATGGACAATATCGCCAATGGAAGCAAGACAACATATTCCTAAAGCTATTATAACAGAATACAGACAAACGCAATCAAGTGAACTAAGAGGTTATTTGTACAGTATACGAGGAACTGTTAGTAATTTGACTATAGCTAATAAGGTGGGGTCTACCGAGGCTATAGGTGGGGCATTTCAAGCTTTAGGTCAACAAGTTAAAACTGCATCTACTATTGCTGGTCAAGGAGAAGTGGGTACCGCCATTCAAACAGCTGCTAGCTTTGTAGTAGACAAGACTACAGGTGTTGCCACTTCAGTGTTAGATAGTGCTAAAAAGTTTGATTTTACTCCAAAAAGCCCGGGTGATTTTGCATCTGCAATGGACCCATATGCCGGTTTATATGCAGTTAAAACTACCGGTTTTATATATCATTTACCATATTATACATCCAGTAACATGATTGGTGTTAATAATAGCTGGGGTGGTCCGGGTACAAAGTTTGGAGAAGGAGTAGGTAAAATAGCAGGCGGTATTAGTAATTTCTATAGCGGTGTATTTGGTAAAACAAAAGCAGCTTCAAAAAATGCAACCGGGGAAGGTGAAAGCGGTAAAGATTTCGGCAAAGCATTAATGGCTCCTTTTGAAATAATAGGCGGGGCTACAGATGCTCTATTTGGAGCGACTGCTGGAGCGACTCAAAAAGAAGAACTCGTATCTTATCAAGGCTCCGGAGCCACGGAAGATGTAGAAATAACATTTCATCTTTACAACACAGATGACACAGGGGGAGTTGCTCAATTACAAAAAAATTGGGAGCTTTGTTATATACTAACGTATCAAAATTTACCAAACAGAAAAGGTATAAACTTTTTAGATGCCCCTTGTTTGTATAAAATAGAAATACCTGGTTACAAGCAAATCCCATTAGCGTATTTAAGTAATATTAGTATATCTAATATAGGTAATACAAGACTTGTAAACTTACAAAACGGTGAGGTTGTTGATGCAAACGGTGCTGGTCCATATGTAAAATTAATGCCAGAAGCTTATAAAATAACTCTTAAGTTTACCGGTGTGCTTAAAAACACGCGTAATTTATTCTTAGCCAATGCTGATCCAAATCAAAGAATAACCGTAACAACCACTAATCTTTCTGCAGCGTATTAAACATGAACCAAACACCACAATTACAAAGTGAAATCAGTAGCTTGCCTAATCTTGAAAGTTTTAGGTATGAAAACATTTTTAATGTGTATCAAAACGACAACAACAACTACTTTTATAATATTTTAGCTAAAACAAGTTTCCCTGCTGATCTTGAACAGGCTTATTATGATACATACACAGTACCATATGGAGATATGCCATACACTCTAATATCATATAAGTTATACGGTACTATACTTTTGTGGTGGTTAATTTGCTCAGTCAACAATGTTCAAAACCCTGTTTTTAGCCCACCAGCAGGTACAAAGTTAAAGTATTTAACCCCAGCATATGTAAGACTTGTTGTTTCTCAATTGCAAGACGTAAAATAAAATGGCTCAGCCAGCATCAACATCAAAGTTAAGAGTTAATGACCAGACATATGAATTCGGTGTAACTCTATTTAATGCAAAAGACACGTTTTTTGCTATTAATACTGCTGCTTTAGTAAAGCTTTGTATTGAAGAAGACAGTAGAGAGTGGTTTAAAAAAGGCTATTTAATTGTTAACAATAAAGAGAATATAATTGAGCGTAGACCTAATGAGTTTATTTCAGCTGCTGCAAATTATAAATTCCGTAATGATGGTAGAGATTTAATTTTAATTAATATTAAACCAATATATGATGGTGCATCTGATAGTATTGAAACTGATGCGTTTCCATCTGGGGGGTGGGAGTTGAGCTACACATTTTCTATTTATGATGTAGAAGACATACCCGGTAGTAAACCAGATCAAAAAAATATAAAACTTTACTTTTGGGAATTTGATTATCAGTTATTTGCAGAATCTTCCTCAACAGGGTGGAGTACAAACAAAGCACTATATAGTCTATACCCAAATTTAAACGGCAAATCGAGTATACTTTCAGATGATCAACGTAAAGTACCGACAGGTGAAGCATTAAAGAGTTTAATACAAAACGTATTAAATGTAAGAAGTGGTACACAAAAATTTAATCAATTTTGGGACCCTGGTGCGAGCAAAATATTTTATACACCACCTACAAACTTTACTTCAATAGATGATTTAGACTATTTATTTAATAAACATGTAGCTAGTAAAAAGTATGGTCAAATAGACGGCGATGTACCATTATTATATAGAGATCGCTACTCTAAAGAATGGACACTTACTTCATTTGCAAATGAAATGTCTTTAGCGGTAGTAGGTAAGGCAGCAGGTCCATGGCAAATGGAGCAATTTTATTTAACATCTTCCACGTCTACAGGTGTAATAATACCATCGTTATTAAAAACACCTCAAACACAGGAGTCATATCTTAATATGAATTTTGGTGGTAAGAGCTCTGTCAACAATTATCAATTTGTTGATATGTCTGCACTTGATAATGCATTTGTGCTGGTCAACACCCCGTGTGCAAGTAACAATATTAAAGATAAACAGTTTAACTTAGAATATGTAGATAATACTGTTGATAATATAAAAACCTACTTTCAAGATAATTATATACAGAAGTTTTCAAACAATAAAGCACCAACAGCTTTATTGTCATTAAATAAAACCAAAACACAAAACGTTTCATTTAGACAGCCTTATTCTTATAATAGCACTAAACTTGAAAGATACCCAGATGCAAGAAACTCTATTCTTAAAGCGGGTTTATTTTTAAATCAGTGCTTACATTTTACTGTACCAGGAACTACATTACGTAAATGCAATCGTTTTATTGGTCTTGATCGTTTAATAGGTGCAATAGATGCAGACTTCGATGAAAAGTTTTTAGGTCAGTGGTATTTAGTAAAGGTTGAACACGTGTTTACTCAAAACAATTATATCAATAATATTACAGCAGTAAAACCATTTGCGGATAAAAATACACGTATTGCAGATGATGTGCTGTAACATTAATGTTACATGGATAAGTAATAACAATGGCTACATACGTCAGAACCTACGATTTATACAATACTAACTTTTATTGGAAAGGTTATAGTGTTACCGGTTTTGAAGCCCAACTTGGTGTGGCTAAAGCGTACTACACTACTCAGTATTCATCCAATCCGATTGGCTCCCAAATTGATTTTTTTACATTACTGACTGGTGCTTCTGCTAATAACTCAGTACTTAATTTAAGCGGTGCCACCATAACTAATTTACCGTATTTTTGGAGCAAATATTGGTGGGATGAAGCAATGTATTACACCAATAGTTTAGTGTTAAGCGCTATATCGAGTTCTCAACCACTATACTATCAACCATTATCTGATTCAGTAGGTAGTTTGGTGTATATATCCTACATGAACAATCAAAGTAATAATAACAGTGTTCCTTATAATGTTGTTATAGAGCGTTTGTTACCTGCAGGTATATCCACTACAATAAAGAACTTTTATAAGACTGCAAATTCACTTTTTGTTGCTAATACATCCAATATTGGGCCTAACGGTACAGATACAAGTCCAAATAACAGCAATCTAATAATGGCAGATACCGATTTAACCCGTGTTATAAATAATAATAGTATTCTTATTGCAAAGGTTAATGGTTTGTATCCAAATATAAATAAGTTTTTACCTTTTAATAGCACAATAATAGGTAATTTATTAGTACCACCATCTTGGTTTACACAAATAGAATACGAAGATACAACTGCTATAGGGGATACAAACATAACAGTGGACCTAACTAACACCACAACAAGTAACCAGGTACAACTTACAATGGCTGCAATAACAGTATGAAAAATTACCCATCAATTTATCTCGGCGTAGTAGTAGCTAACAATGACCCAGAATACCGTGGTCGGGTTAAGGTGTGGGTACCTCATGTTAATGCAAGTGTGTACAACAAGTGGGGTGCGCTTAAACAAGATCGTAATTTTAAGTTTCCAGGTCTTAATATAAATTCAGATTTAAGTTTAATTATAAACGACCTTAGGGACAGTTTACCGTGGGCAGATTACTGCGCACCAGTAGCCGGTGAAAGTTCGTCTGGTACTTATAATGCATATGCAGATGCTGGTACAGTATCAGATGCAGCGTATCCATACAGTCTTTCGGGTACTAATTTTTCTAATTCATACACTCAATATAGTTTAAATCAAGAACGTATAGGTGAAAAGCCCGGGTTTGTATATGAAAAGTATGCTACTAAATTAACAGATGCTTTTACAGATACAGTAGCTAATAATACCAATAATGTTAACCCTACCGGCGGGCAATATAGACCATCCACTTATTCAAATGCTGCTAAAGGCGTATTTGCGGTACCTAATGTGGGGGCTCACGTTTGGGTGTTCTTTAGAGACGGTATTCCTACATACCCAGTGTACATGGGAGCATCATTAGGTCAGAAAGATTTTCAGAGTATTTTTGGTGCAGACGACGGCACTTATCAAGATTACCCACAAACGTTTGAAAGTGAAGGTAAGTCAGTTAGAAATGTAAACGATGTTAATACTGAAACATACCGCAACAAAATGGTTATTAATCAACGTGGTGCTGCTTTAGAAATTATTAACACAACAGATAGAGAGCGGTTTAAAATTACTCATTTTGCGGGTGGGTTTTTAGAACTTAATAACAAATACAATTCTTTATTTAGTCCTAAAAATTTACAATTATTAACACTAAGAGACAAGTTTGAAACTATTAATGGACATAATAATTTATGGGTAGGTAGAGACTTTGATAATATTGTACAAGGAGACTACTACATAAAAACTGGTTCTTTAAATTTAGGTGCAATGAACACTTGGATGAGTGAATATACAGCTATAGCTAATCTTTTAGCTTTACCCGAGGGGGTTGGGAATAAAGACTCTTTAGCAAGCACTATAAATTCTCAAGCTTATGGACTTGCACAAGCAGAAGCCGCGCTTGGTTTTGGCGGTAATTTTATTGAAACTGTAACTAAACATAAACTTGTTAATGTGGGATTAGTATTTAATGGTTTTGCTAGCACCCGTTATAACAAAACGGCTAAAACAATTACAGAGTATTATAACAATACCGGTAAAGTCACCACCACAATACCAGCAATTGAATACACACATATAGATGATATGCCAGGTGGCAATTATACCGTGTCAGCTGGTAACCGTTATAACTTATTAGTAGGGTCAGGCGGTATAGATATTAAGACTACTGGTCCGATTAATATGGGTGGTACTATAGTAGCGTTGGCTGGTAAGCAAGTTAATATTGCCTCTTCTGATGATACTAATATCGATGGTGGTACTAATTTATCTATTATATCTAATATAATGTCTTTAAGAACGCGTAACCGTCAACAAGTAGTTATTGATGATAATTTAGGTATAAGTCAAAACGTAATTATTGGTGGTGGGGCTTATGTTAAAGGGGAAACATATTTACAGCACGTTACTGCTCCTGTAGAATTTCAAGTTACAGAGTCAACAACAATTACTGATACTGCTGCCCAAATTAGTAAATCTGGTGGTGGTGTAATAAATAGTGGTGACACAGTTACAATTGTAATTAATCAAGCTCATACTCATTATTTTAAAAACTTACCATTACAGCTTGTTGCAGATTCTACTACATTAAACACTCAAGCTGCTGCGGTTAATGGACCAAATACAGCAGTTGCGGCAAACAGTCCAACTACTCACCACAACACTGCAGGCTCGATAACAACACCAATTAACGGTCCAGCTTAAGTTGAATAATTACGGTATTATAATATAATAATACTAAATGTACGACTATCTTATAGTAGGATCAGGCTTATATGGTTCCGTATTTGCACATGAAGCAACTAAAGCAGGTAAAACTTGCTTAGTACTTGAAAAGAAAGAACATATAGGTGGTAACATATATACTAAAAATGTAGGCGGTATAAATGTACATGAGTATGGCCCACATATATTTCACACGTCTAATAGAAAGATATGGGATTATGTTAATCAGTTTGCAACGTTTAATAATTTCGTTAACAGACCTAAAGTAAGCTATAAAAATAAATTATATTCGTTTCCGATTAACTTGTTAACGTTATATCAGTTGTGGGATGTTAAAACACCAGAACAAGCTACAGAGAAACTTCTCGCAAATAAGGTAAAAATAGATAATCCACAGAACCTGGAAGAGTGGTGTTTAAGTGAAATAGGTACTGAGTTATATGAAACGTTTATTAAGGGGTACACTCAAAAGCAATGGAAAGCTGATCCTAAAGAGCTACCAACGTTCATTATTAAACGTATACCAATTAGAACCAACTTTGATGATAATTATTATTTTGATACATATCAAGGTATTCCAATTGGTGGGTATACTCAAATTATAGAAAAAATGCTTTCTGGTGTTGAAGTAAAGCTCAATACAGATTATTTAGCGGATAAAGATAACTGGGATAGAATAGCTAAAAAAATACTATATACTGGCCCTATTGATGCTTATTTTAATTATCAATTTGGAGACTTAGACTACAGGACAACAAGTTTTGAACATGAAATGGTTCCTGTTAAAGACTATCAAGGCAATGCATTAATTAACTATACAGATGTAGATGTACCTTACACACGGGTTATTGAACATAAACATTTTGACCAGGTTAACGTGTCTCACACGTTAATCACAAGAGAGTATCCAGAAGTGTGGAAACGCGGATTAACACCATATTATCCGATTAACAATGAAAAGAATACTAAAATATATAATCAATATAAAGAGCTTACTAAAGAACTTTCAAATGTGCTGTTCGGTGGAAGGCTTGCTGAATACAAATACTATGATATGCACCAGGTTATAGCATCAGCTTTGTATGATTTTGAGAAAGAAAACACTGGCAGTCTTAACCCACTTAAATAATTAACTTTATGGCTAAAACACAAACTTCTAAATCTTCAAAAAAGAAAATGCAAAAGACAAAGCCTCGCATCTTTGTGCAATTTGCTTCGTATAGAGACCCGCAACTTATTCCAACTATTGAAGATATGTTAGCCAAAGCAGCTAATCCAGAGCAGTTTGTTTTTGGTATTTGTTGGCAGCATGGTCCAGATGAAAACCCAGATGTATTTGATGGGGATCCAAAATACAGAGTCATTAAACGCCCATATACAGAAAGTGAAGGATTAGGTTGGGCTCGAGCATTAACTAATACTTTATATGACGGTGAAGAATTAACATTACAGTTAGATTCCCATCACCGCTTTGCACAGGATTGGGATAAAATGATGTTAGAAGATTACGAACAGGCATTAACAATGTCTAAGAAACCAATTATTTCTACATATTGTACACCATTTAATCCTGATCAACCAATTACAGATTTTGGTCCGTGTTTAATGTCTCAATATGAATTTAGTTCGGATAAATTGCTCATGAGTATGCCATGGTATATACAGGATCACAAAACACGCACAAAGGTTATTAAAGCACGTACTATTAGTGGGCATTTCTTTTTAGTAAGTGGTAATTTTATTAAAGAAGTACCTTACGATCCTGACATCTATTTTGGTGGTTATACAGAAGAAACAACTATGAGTGTTAGAGCTTGGACTCGTGGTTATGATTTCTTTAGTCCTTACCGTCAATATATTTGGCACGAATATACGCGTAATTACCGTGTTAAGCACTGGGATGATCATGGTACTGAAAAACATACCGGTAAAACATCCGGCGAAAGAGATATTTATGCACGAAACAAGACCCGTCAAATATTTCAACAAGAAGACCATGGTATCGAGCTTGGCGTGTTTGGTTTAGGAGATGTACGTTCTTTAAGAGAATACGAAGAATATGGTGGTTTTGATTTTAAAAATTGCCGTATACAAGACTTTACACTTAAAGTAAACGAGCCACCTAATCCATCAAACTATGAAGAGCAATTCATTAGTAAAGATTTTAATATTAATTGTAGCTGGGATACAGAGTTCTTTACTAAACAATTACCTGAAAACGATTCTGTGTCGTTCGTAACATTTGGTATAGAAACTCAAAGCGGTGTAAGTTTATATCGTAACGATTTTACAGCTGAAAACAGTCTCGAATATACTAAATTCAAAATTAATACACATACAGCAAAGTTTCGAAGTATAGATAAGCCTTATAAAATAGTAATGTATGCTATGTTTAAAGAAAAAGGTTGGAGTGAAAGATATGAAAAAAACATATGAGAATAGCATTTATCTTAATTGGCAATAGTAGAAGAAGTAACTATTTAGACGGAGATACCCTACGCTATGGTAGTGGGGGTGGTTCTGGTACTGATACAAGTACTATAGTTGTTGCAGAACAACTAGCAGCTGCTGGATATGAAGTAGTAGTTACTTCTGATAAACTTGAACCCGCCTTGGAAACTCATTATGCAGAACACGGTATATACTTTAACCCAGGTAAAAATGTAAGAGGTGTATACTATACCAATCAAGAGTTTGAAAATATTGTCAATAGAGACTTTGACATAGTTATCAGTAGTTTATGGTTTCAAGACTATAAAAAATTACCTATAAAAGTAACTAAAGCGCTTATATACTGGTGTCATATGCAATGGATATATGGCATCGATGAGATAATAAATTATGCTAGAGACAATAGTTTAAAGTTAGGGTTTGTTAATATTTCTCCCTGGGAAAAACTACAAAACGACAACACTATTAACCACGCTAAAGATCATTACTCTAACACCACATCCACACTAATACCTAATCCGGTAATGGATGATATTATTAATGAAGTATTAGATAGTAAACCTGTAAGAAAACCTCATAACTTTGTGTTTCATGCAGCTTGGCCACGTGGAGGAGACGTAGCTATTGAAGCTATAAGGCAGTTAAACATGACCGACAAAGAACTCCATGCATTTGATTATTTAATGGTAATACATGACCATCAAGATAATTTCTTTTTTAAACACGATGGGGTTGATAAAAAAACCTTGTTTACACAAGTTGCCCAAAGTGAGTATTTCTTGTACCCACTATACACACCCTATAAAGACGTACATAAGGATACGTTCTCTTGTGTGGTAGCTGAAGCAATTGCTTTAGGTGCAATACCTATTACATACCCACTAGGTGCGTTACCTGATAATTTTGAAGGTTATTGTGCTTGGATTGATTTTCCAGAAGGTGTTGATCCAGTTGCTATGAACAAAGAGTCACTCTCAAAAGATGAAGAGGGTAAGTTTAAGAACAACATACAAAATATTATAAATAAAATTAATTATTTGGAAGCCAATCCACAAGTTAAAGAAGAGATACGTGCTAAAGGTAAGGATTATATACTGAGTCAATTTAACTCTAAAAAAGTGGGGCATATGTGGGTTGACTATATTAATCAGTTAATTACTTAAATGAAAATAAATGATTTTTTTGAAAAAGGGTATTACTTAAACCTTGATCGTAGAACTGATAGAAAAGTTGAATTCGAAGAAGAGGCAAGCACGCTCGGGCTTAAAGAATGGTTTGAGCGTTTTCCAGGTATAGACGGCGAAAGTGAGTCGTATGAATATGTTTTAAAGTCTCACGAACACCCTTACATAAAGAAAGCAGCTGCTAGTAGTGAGTCGTTTTATAATTTGTATAAAAAAGCTTCCGAAAGCGGTTATGAAAGAGTACTAATATGTGAAGATGATATGTTGTTTTATAACCATGAAGCAGAATCCGGTTTACAGCTTGTAGAGAAAGCATTAGATCAATTACAACAGTTTCCAGATTGGGACTTAGTGTATTTTGGTGGTCACGTGAAAGACAAGAAAGCTAAACAAGTATCGCCCAATCTTTTACGTGCAGATTGTATGATTACCGCACATGCTGTTGGTTATAATAAAAAATCGTTTGAAAAGCTATTAAAATATGTACCCAGACAGGACTGTATATATGATGAATGGCTTTCTGCACGTTCAGATATTATAAAATATTTAGTATACCCGATGGCTGTAGTACAACGGGCAGGTAAAAGTGATATTGATGCATGGGGGTATACCGCTAATATCGAAGACTGGAAACGATCATATTCAGCAATTAATATAGAGAAATGAAAATAAATGATTTTTTTGAAAAGGGTTACTATATTAACCTTGACCGTAGACCTGATAGAAGAGCTGAATTTGAAGCTGAAGTAAAAAAAGCGGGACTTGAAAATTTCTTTGAACGAGTGTGTGGTATTGATGGTATAAACGAACCAGCCGAATTAAAAAAGCATAACTACTGTGGTGCCACATTTGCAAAAATATTTAAAATGGCTGAAAAAGCTGGATACGAACGATTTGTTATATTTGAAGATGATATTCAATTTTATGATAGAGACGGTATAAGTGCTATTGAAATAGTAGAAAAAGCATTAGATCAAATACAACAGTTTCCAGACTGGCATATGCTGTATTTTGGTTGTTATACGTTCGGTAAGATCGTACCTCAGGTATCAGAAAATTTGTTAAAAACAAATGAAATATTAACAATGCATGCAGTTGGTTTTAATAAAACAGGTATGTACAAATTCTTACAATATGATCCGTTTTTTCATTGCCCTATCGATGGATGGCTAGGTGAACGGGAAGAGTTAAATAAATATATTGCATACCCTATAGCTATTATACAAAGAGAGAGTAAGAGTGATTTAGATGCGTGGGGATGGGCTCCAACACCTCGACACTGGGAAGAAAACTTTATTAAAGGTAAAATAGTAAAACAATTTTAAAAAATGAACCAAAAATTTACACTCTCTACTAATTATATAACATGCCACATGATTGGTCGTTTGGGTAATCAAATGTTTCAAATCGCTAATGCATACGCTCAAGCATTAAGACACAATAGACAGTTAGTTTTACCTAAATACGACACATCAGTAAGTGACTATTTTGATACAATACATAGAAAATTAGATTTTTTAATTGATAATGCACCTTCAGCAACACCTGAAATACATACAATCAATGCAACCTATCATTATACTGAATATAAACCACATGCTACACTACCAACCGTGTTTAGAGGTTATTTTGAAACAGAAAAATACTTTGAAGATAAGTCAGAAAACATTAAACAGTTATTCGGACCTACAGAACAATTTATAGAGAAGGCACTGCGGGGGTATCCTCAATTAAATAACGGTACAAATGCTGTTATAAATGTAAGAAGAGGTGATTTTTTGACCTTCCCTACCCGTCATCCAGTGGTAACTAAAGAGTATTTATACAAAGCAGTTGAAATGTTACCAAAAGTTGATACAATCTTTGTGGTAAGTGACGATTTAGACTGGTGTAAACAGAATTTAAGCTTTTCGAACACTGTTTTTGTTGATTACACTCGACATGAAGCATTATGGTTCTTGTCTTTGTGTCAGAATTTTGTAATTTCTAACTCAACCTTCACGTGGTGGGGGGCGTATCTATCAAAAAACCCCAGTAAGACTGTTATAGCCCCTGGAGTTTGGTTTGGACCTGACATTTTACAGGATGTAGACCCAAAAGATGTAGTGTGTAAAAGCTGGAAAATATGTCCTGCTATTTACGATCCAGCTGGATTTATACTTCCGGTTTGAATTTTAGGTTTTTTCTTTTCTGTAACCGGTTTTATAACCGGTTTTTCTTTTTTAAAGATTAAGTCCCAATTATTACCGTATTCTTCTTGGGAAATTGAGTAGGGACGTGGTTTTGAACCTTTACCTGACATATTAGCTCCTTGGTAAAATGTTATTTGTGGTTACAATTAAGATTGGTTCTTTAGTTTTAATACTAACGTTGTAAGGCTTAAAGAATTTATTACCAACATTAGCAATTGCTTGACCAATTGACGTTACCGGATACTTTTGACCTTTTTTAGATGCATTAAAATTATATGCGCCTTTTTTAATACATTCAACAACATCCCGAACGTCTTCATCTTCTGGCATTTGTACAACCCAACCAGTGAGATCTTTATTAATAACACTATTTGGGTCAGAAACAAGCATTACGAATTGTTTTTTTACCTTAGGCTCGTCTGAACCTTCCAGTTCTTCTGCCTTTTCTTCTGTCTTTTCTTCTGAATTAGCTGTTTCATCAACTCCTACAGTGTTAGCACTTAGAAGATCAAGGATTTCATCAATCTTTTCCTGATCTTCTATAGTTTTCTGTAAGGTAGAAATAACTAGTTGTAATTTAATATACTCTTCTTTACTCATACTGTTATGATAATATAAAAGTGTTATTTTTCAACTGTTTATTTTTTAAAATTGTTAAATAATCCTAAAGTATAAAACGCTTTTAACAAATACACTTAATTAAGCGTTTAATTATGGATTTCCCAATGTTTAACCAGTAATATCCAATAGTAAATGTAAAGTTACACATTGTACACGAGTATATTCTATAATTGGTATAAATATAGTTAAATCAACATGAAATTTCAAGCTTTAATGGAACAGTATGGTATGTTAAAACAGACTAAGAGGTTGTTTTACCCAAGAAATCTTAGTTTATCAGACAAGTTCACTAAAGCCCTCAGAGAAGAGCTTTTATTACAAGAAAAAGCAGGTATACCACCAGAAAAATTTGCTCATAAACTTAACAGAGCAATTATATTCTTGGTAGATGAACACAAAAAAAATCTCCCACCGAAGTAGGAGATTTAATTGTACAAGTTGAGTTATATTAGAACTTGAATTTGTAACCTGCGTTATAACCAGTAATCTGAGTATCTGAACTTGTTAAGGAGGTACGTTGTGCAAATAGATTTGCTGTAACACCGTGCCATTCAAGACCGATACCAGGTTGATAATACTTCTTAACGTTCTTAAGAGCGGCAATTGTAGCAGCTCCTGGATCGTTGAAGCCTAATACTAAGGCTGGAACAATCTTTAAACCGCCAACAGTATTGAGCGGTGCATTAACACCGAATTCAAAGTTGTTACTACGATTGTAAGTGTCGTTTAGTGCACGGCCTTCCCAGTTAAGGTGACCACCAAACCAGCTACCATTCAGTTTAACGAAAGGTAAGAAGTTATGGTTTGCGCTACCAGCAGCTTCAGTTGTATTGACGTGTCTCAACTCAGCACCGAGTGTTAAATCAGCAAGAGGGGACGTGAATTTATAGCCAGCATCGAGATAAACGCGCTTGAGGCCAGAAGCATCTGTTGATGTAACTGTTTTACCAGCTACAACGGATGCTGTGGTTGTGTCGCTGATTTTATCAAACGCTGTTACAGCAAGATCAATGCCGTAAAGATTTGTTTCAACGCCTGCTGTCGCGTAGTTAGTGCCAACTAAGACGCCTTGCTGGATCAACTTTGAAGTAAATCCGAGGTCTAAGTTACCGTTAACTGGTGCAGCTTTTGCAACGAGTGCGATTAATGCCAATGAGGTTAATGTTAATAGTTTCTTCATACTCTATATTTATATATTATTGCTAAAGTTAATCAACTTTTAATATATTTTTTTGTCGCGGGATTTTTATAAAAAGCTTGGGCCTTTTTGTCCCTGCTTGATTCTCATAATGTTACGTACTATTAGTTTAATATAAAAATATGTTGTTAGTTGTATTGATGGCCATAAAAGTTTATTACATTCCCCGATAATCTTACTTGAACCAATACGATACACTACATTTAGCTTTCTCCCTGTTTCGTGTTTAGCGTCCGTAATATCTACTACACTACCACTATAATTTTGATCTGACCAGTTATCTACAAGTATATCAGCATTTAACCTGTTTCCAGCGCCTTTTAATATACCTCTAATACTAACAACACTTTTACCTTTTACACTAAAAATTTGATTACCTGTACCATTTACGGAACTACCAAACACTCCTTCTACAACAGCTGTAGCATTATTATTAATATCAACAGAACATTCAGAACCTTGTTCAATCACTAAGCCTTCTAAAGTAATAATAGCATTATCAGCAATTTTAAGAATGCTTGCATATGAAGTAGGGTTGGGGGGTAGGAAGTCTTTACTATTGTCAGTAATCTTTAGTACTTGTTTAATGTCTGGGCTGCCGGCACTTAGTGACCAAGCACATGTGCCTTGTCCATCACATGCATATGAAAGGTAATTAATATCTATAGATGTAGATTTGCTCATACATGTAATTACATTGTAATGGTATTAAATCAAAAAAAGAACCCGGCTCAGATTGCTCCAAGCCGGGCATTGTTTACTGACTTAGAAGTGATTACGGTAAGGGTAAGAAATTGCTTCTATAAGCGCTTTCTTAAACCTTGGCCACTCACTTTTAATGAACTTACGTATACTGAAACCTATCTTATATTCCTCTCCTGCGAGACTAATAAGGCCGGCAACAAATACGTAAGAGGTTGTTATAACCATATACATATTGTAGTCTTTCTTGTT
>Ga0114951_10001934_pt1 | contig 24446 bp, 22 predicted proteins | sample AM7aDNAmetaG_FD_88677 | JGI IMG/M metagenome (GOLD analysis project Ga0114951, IMG submission 88677) | Freshwater microbial communities from Finland to study Microbial Dark Matter (Phase II) - AM7a DNA metaG | ecosystem: Environmental > Aquatic > Freshwater > Lake | place: Finland: Lake Alinen... | reverse complement strand
TAACATATTCATCTTCCATAAAGGATAAAGAACAGTCTTTAATAGATGTTTAATTCTTTAAATTGAATTAGAAATAATGAGATGTTTATTGATGTACAATAAACAATTCAACAGTTGTAGCCTTTCAAATTGCTGTGTATCCCTAAAATATATTGATTTATTGAACGATTCATGCTCCTTTTTATTCAATAAAACGAGTAAATACAAAGATTTTATTATAGGCGAACTACATTGTTATACAAAAGAAAAATCCAATTTCAAAATTGACGCACCTAAAGACTACAATTAATATAAAATACTTATGGATCTTATATTGTGTTTAAATCATGTTTGACAATCGGATTAGTTCTGAAACACGAGCACGAAGACGAATTATTCATTTCGTTATTGAAATCTTCATCCAATTTCAAATAATTGGATTTAAATGAAACAATCAACTCAATTTGTTCATGCAATTTATCCTCCGACTCGTTTTTCTGTACCATCTTTATATATTTGGCGCACTCAATACTTTCTTTATTTTGTAATCTCTTCACCTCTGAAAAAACGTTTGTTGTGTAAATGGTAGGGTATTTCCGACGAACTTCTTCAGGCAAAACAAACTGGTTTGCATCTTTGATCTCTTTCACCTTTGTTTCGATTTCTGTCATGATTTTGTAAAAACGCTGCGATTCCTCATCCGTTTCAAAAAATAAAAATTTTCCAGCATGAAATTCGCACAGACTTTGCAATTTATCGTACTGATAAGCAGACGATTTATGCGCCTCCGCTTTTGCATCCAATTTCAGGTACGATATGACTGCCAATACACAAGAATTGAATGCTGTTAAACTGGATAAAATGATCGTTCCCGTAGTACCCGTTAAGACGGTTGAAAGAACCGTACAGGCCGCAGAATTTACAATAGCTGGTAACATTAAACAATTCAATCTATACTCGTGATGTTCCTTCGCCTCAATATGAATCATTTTTTGTCCTTTCATGTACACAGCCAGAATATTAAGAGCAGTTGCGTAATGAATAGAAGAAGCACAAAACATTCTGCGATAAAGAACAGAAAGAATATCATTGTCACGATCTTTTTGAGCCTGTGTTTTAATTCGGTTTGCCTCTGTAATTTCAACTTCATTCTCAGCTTCCCTTCTCGCAATATCAATTCGGACATCATCTTTTTTCTTTTTTTCGGTCTCTTTTTTATCCGAAAAATCTTTTTTTTCATCTTTATCTGATTCTGGATCCTTATCTGATTCTTTTTCACGATCCCGTTCCTTTTCTTTTTCAATATCAGTTAATGCAACAGATGAAGCCGAAATTCTTCTTATTCGTTCGTGTGTACCATTTGGGGCGATTGAACTGCGCGGTTTAAATTTCGGTATATCGTCATCCATAGAAATTTATTAAAGAATAAATTTACTTTTTTTTGAATGTCTGCAAAAGATACATGATATCAAAGTCAGTCATTTTGGACAAATCAATTAATGACAACAAATAATCATAATCACTTATTCTCCTTTTCTTTCTATCCATTTTCAATCTTTTCATATAAACCTTCTGATTGTAAACATTCGACACACTAAACCCATTCCTCAAGTACAGTTTAAACGCATTATGAAAATACGGATTCTTTAAATCCACAAATAAATCCAAATCGACTTTTTTGTAAGACCAATTCACTATAGCAGATATCAACTGCTGACCCACATCTCTCTCGTCCAAATCCGTACATACATTCCATATCGTATACCTCCCAACGTGCTCTTCCAATGTCGCAAATCCCAGCATCTTTTTTTTATCGGACGAGTACTGAAATACCCACGTCATACCTGTATTCAAATTTAGACTAGATCCAAAACATCTGGTATACATCATTTCAATCTTTTTTTGAAATTTTTTATACATTGGATGATTAAAAATATCTTTGAAAAAATCAAATTCCATTTATTACTTAAAAAATTAAAATACAATTAAAATGAAATTCATCTTGGAATACGTATGGCTTGATGGTCACTCAAAATTACGTTCAAAATACAAAACGGTAGAGTTTCACAAGATCGTTCTCGCAGATCTACCTACTTGGAATTACGACGGGTCATCCACTCACCAAGCATCTACACACGACAGCGAAATTTCACTTTTACCAGTTGCCTACTACAACAATCCATTCCTGAAAAACTCATTTTTGGTACTCTGTGAAACCTACAAAGACGATAAACCTACCGCCACCAACCATAGACATCTCGCATACCAATATTTCTTGCTAGCCAAGAACGAACCTTGGTTTGGAATTGAACAGGAATATTTCATGATGAATCCAGACTCAACTGTTCCACTCGCATTTGATAACAATTTTCCAGAGCAGCAGGGTAATTACTATTGTGGTGTAGGTCTCAAAAATCGAGATATGGCCGAAAAACATTATCTCTACTGTCTCGAAGCCGGATTGAATATCAGCGGTATCAACGCCGAAGTCGCGCCAAGTCAATGGGAATACCAAATCGGGCCCTGTACGGGAATCGAATGCGCCGATCAACTATGGATTTCGAGGTACATTTTACAAAAAGTTGGCGAGATGTACGGCATTCCCGTAAGTTTTTGTCCAAAACCGATGCCGTATCCATGGAACGGATCCGGTCTGCATACCAATTTTAGTACGCGCGAAACGCGAAGTGAAAACGGAATCCATGTGATCGTCGATTACATGTCACGACTCCATTTGACTCATAAAGAACATTTGGAAGTATATGGAGACAACAGTCTCCGTTTATCAGGAAATTGTGAGACAAGTGATCCTTCTACTTTTTCGTGGGGGTACGGTAACCGTAGTTGCAGCATCCGCATCCCAAATCAAGTCATTCAGTCTCAATGCGGCTATTTCGAAGACCGAAGACCTGCTTCTGACGCGGATCCCTACCAAGTAACAAGTATTCTTTTTAAAACGTGTTGTTTGTAATTATTTACACTAAATAATTAATTTATTGTTTCGTTCCATTCAGAAATCCAGAATATTGGTCATTGAAATATTGCGCCGATGGGTAATCAGAAGACGAAGTTGAAACGTAAGACACTCTCGCTGTTCCATTCATAATGTACGCATTCACAATCAACCCATTCAAATTAAACGCAACATAACCAGAATTCGATAATAAATTCGACAAAGGCGTATTAAAATTCGAAGTCACTGTCATGATATTGTTTGTGGTTGAAAAGCTGTATAAAAAGTTGCTGTACACGTTATCAATCAAATCGATCGTATTTGTCAACGTCAAACTGTTCGATACTGCCGACGCATTGTAATTCATATTTCCATTGTACACGGCAGTCAACACATAACTTGTCTGTTCAAGCAATAAACTGAACGCGGCACTTCCAGCCGCTACAGGAATATTGTCGTAAAAAACAGCGCCGTTATTATAGACCGTAACGTACCCAGAATTCAAAGTCGAATCTTGTGCGACATTGACCAACAGTTGCAGAGTTTCTCCGATATTGGAATTTGATGTAGTTTTGCTAATACTAACTACCGGTGTTGCTTTGGTGACTACAATCGTTTTCGTGCCAACGATACTGTTGCCATTGACATTCAAACCAGATACAAAATTGGCAGTCACAACAACATTTCCCATATCGTACATCGTTAGAGTGATTGACGCAGAATTGTTAGTCAATGCACTGAATCCAACAGGAGCACCATTTACGTAAAATGCAAGTTGTCCTTCCGTAATCACAATAGAACGTTCATTCGTAACCGTCGCGCTGATTGTGACGCTGGTATCATACACAACAGATGTAGGCGCCGACAAAGAAATTTCGGTAATGTTCACTGGATCCTTTACAAGAACTACCGTATTCGAAATCACCTTGTAGTTGACATTTGTAACAGTGACATAGACGTTATTTGATCCTGTTTGTAAGAACGAATCGTCCAAGACGTAAACATTAAAGCCCACGCACGGGAAAGTAACAATCGGGAGATTGCTAAATTCGGTAAAGACGTTGATGGTATCTCCAACAACAGAATTTACAATTAAAACGTAATATGTTTCACCAGCTACATGTGGATGTGATACCGATAATAAAGTCGAATTGGTTAATTCCGGTTTCGTGATAATTACGTTCGTGTAGACAAACGAAGACGAATTGAAATACACGCCGATGTTGTAATAAGCATAGACTTCATATGTACCAGCTTGTAAGCCTTCAGAACCATAGACGGGGATAGTCGGTGAAACGAAAATTCCATTTCCAGATGTGTTTGCCATGTAAGATTTGTTATTGATTACAAATATGATATGATCTCCTGTGATAGTACTTAAACTAGTTTCGTTAGGAAGTGTAACAGATACAGATAGACTGAACGGCCCATTGAACACGTAATATGCATTCATCGGGTTGATGATAAGTTGGTTCTTATTCACGACTAGACCTATACGAACATTCGAATTTGTGTTTGAGTAACTCCCGTAATTGGTATTAGTAAACCCTGCATTTATATTATAGTTTCCAACCGGTAAGTCGTCCGGAAGTTGGAAATTATAGGTCGTATGTTGATCCGTGATTGTATCAGTATGTGTATCCGTGTAAGTTTTATAAATAAGTCCAGTCGAAGCATAAAAGATGTAGTATACAATGTATCCTCCATAAACACTTGAGTTGAATGTAGCTGTCAATGTGGGGGCTGTGTTCTTGTAGTAAATGTTATTTTGATCGATTGATACCGTGAACGGCACTTGTAATTGCGATACATTAAATGATACAGTGTTTGAAGACACGTTTTTGTACACCCCTGAAAACGATGCAGCGCAAGATACTGTGTAATTTCCAAGCACCAAATCTGTCATTAGCAAAATGTTATTCGAGTCGGTAATAGTCGACGAAGTGATTGTAGCCACATCGTTAACAAATGCGCAGGTTGCAGTAAAAGTCGAAGTTGCATTTGTAAATGTGAATATGGCAGATCCGCCGTTAAAAGGTTCGAGATCGGTAACTATATTCGCTGTAAACGTAACCGACGTATTGTATTGAAAATCGGATACATTTGATAGGGTAAGAGTTGGGTTAACTTGCAACATTTGCGGCGTATTTTGGACGATTACGGGGTAATCGCTTGACGTATCTGTCAATGTCGCATAAATGTAATACGGCATGTAAGCCGGTCTTAAGAAATTTCCGTTCAAGTAGCCAGGCACAGTTCCTGGAGCTGGTAAATTGGTAGTTGATATTAAGGTTCCGCTGTCAGAATCACGGTAAAAACTGATGGTTCCTGTTTTCACGTTGACAGTTGGTACGAAGGAAACAGTTGAGTCAATTTCAAATAGTGAGTTTGTTAGGTAACTGACAGTCGATGTGGGTATAGAAATGGCAAGACTTCCCAAGGCGTTTGCAACAGCGATTGAAAATGGAACCGTTACAATAGCCGATTTCGAGTAATTAACAAGATCGTTTGGTACATATTGCAATTTCAATTCATAATTCTTATTATTGCTTTGATGAATCACGCTCGGGTTAACTGTTGCTGTCCACGACAAATCGTCAGATGTTGAAACAAGACTAGCCAATTCGTTTCCAACGCTTAAAGTTTGGATGGTAGCAGGTTTACCCTGATAAACTTGTATCATATCAGCTGTTAAAGGAACAATATAACCAGCAATAAATACATGTCCAACTGGAGGTACATTATGATGAGGATCACAATCACCTGTCATAAATGCAATTCTGGCACAAACTACTGAGTTTACGGTTATTGTCATTATAAACACATTTTTAGTTACAAAATTATAATTTTGACGGTTAACATTAAAATTGATAATACTTCCAGGAGGATAATAAGTGGGGGTAGATGGTAATCCGAAAACATCCATCGGTAATCCGACATAATCAGCGAAAGAAACTGTATTGTTAGGTGGAAGATTTAATACGAAACTGTATTGTAAATTATTATAAAAAATAGTAGTGCCAGAAGATTGTCCGAAAAAATATTGATCCACATATATGTCACCATTGCCCAAATATACTGAGGATGATGTAAGTGGGAGATAACTATAAGTCATTGTACCCGCAATCCCGCTATAATCAATATTGCCATTGTCATAATGTTTGATCGTATTGGTAATCGTGAACGAATCATCGTACGTAATCAATCCAGACGCAAGTGATGTTCCAGGATACAACAAATTACTCGCAGGCGGAATTTGTGTAAGCACTTGGATACTATCCGTATCAATGACTGGTGCGTACGGGTTAACCGCCAAATTGATACTGAATGTGCTGTTTGTGTAATTAACTGTATCCTCTGGAACAAAATCGCATTGGATCGTGTACGAATCAGCTGTCAAAATCGGTAATTGTGTCGTTTTGATATTCATGATATTCGTGATTACGGTACCCACCACACTTCCATTCGCGTTATTTGAATCATAACCATTAATCAATATCAAATCCACAACTCCGTTGGAGCCTGTAACCGTAATAGTAGCTTGTCCTTGAATATCGCTCGTTGATACATACGGGTTCGTGATTGTCGCGGGTGATTCAACTTTTAGATTCAAATACGGTTGTTGTAAATAAATTGAACTTGATACAGGAGTGCCTTGTGGTGCAATGCTTGCATTAAAATTGATCGCCGGATTTGTCTGTGTAACCGTAAAACTGATATAATTGGAACCATTATTCGTGGCATCTTGGGAAGCGTATTGAGCATCAATGCCGCTAAAATACGATCGAAGTAAATAAGTTCCAACGGGCAAACCAAGATTCAAAGGATTGAATGTCCATATACCAGTTGTTGAATGTGAAGAAATGGTCAAATGATTGTTGGTGACAACGTAAGTTTTTAATACATTCGTTGACGTGCTATCAAAAATATTAAATACGATATGACCTTCGTCGTTTGCTTGTGCATACGTTTGATTGTCGGCCGATATCGCAACATTCAACGTCGTCGTGCATGTCAGAACCGAATCCATGTAATCAACGTATCCATTTGTAGTTTGTGTCATTGAGATAGAGTAACCTAATGTTTCAATTTGGAGATAGTATGATCCTGGAACATTGGAAGAATACGACAAATCAGCGCTTGCAAAATCGTTCGTGTTTAAGTAATAAAAGTAAAAAAATCCAGTATTGTATATCCCAGTTGAATTGATATTTACGGTAGCATTGAAATTTCCATTTGTGTCAACTGGAATTGTCGTGTAAACAACTGTATTATCAGCATCGTATGTCGTTTGAATTAATATGGATCCAGAATTAACTGTTGTCGTACTAGCCAAATTACCATTAATGATTAACCTATCATTCAAGAACTTGTTGATATTATTCAAAACATAATCACTCGATATACTTTGGGAGATACCATCTAGTGTCAAACTTGCCAACGTTACAGGAGCATACGAAACAGCAACATCTGCATTTGAAATATTCGATAATGTACTGCTATAATTAGGATCTGTTGAAGAAAACGTTGCCGTAACCGAGTAAGTGTTATAAGATGAGATATCTAACGTGGTTCCCACAAATGTACACTCGATACTTTGTCGAGGACTATTTACAGCTACACCCGTTCCCACTTGTTGTCCATTTATTAAGATGTTTACTGTACCGTTAATAAGCACATATTGATAATAATTTTGAAGATTTACGCTAGACAGAACATACACGTAAAATTTGTTACCATAAACAACAGACGATGTAGCAGTCAATTCAAAATCAACTTGTTGTATAAGAACATTTACATCTAGTGTTTGTGTGATTGGGCCATAACTTTCGTAAATGGTTCCTTTTGTTGTTGTAAACGTAAATATAAAATGGTAAGGAGTATTGCTTACATTCAACCCGAATTGGTGCGGACTTCCTAGATTTAGTGTGGATGTGTTATTGTCAGCACTTAACGAAATTCCAAAATTACCGAGTGTTATGCTATTGCACTTTACAACTAAATTTCCTTGTAATGGTTGAATCACGCCAGGAAAAGGTAAGATTTGTACCGTGAAACTCATGCTTTCCATAAAAGTTGGTGAAGAATTCGTCATTGATAATTGTGCGTATGAGATATATGCCGTTGAATTCGATAAATTGTAAGTGACAGTTTTAGAACTGGAATTGTAGCGAGTCAAATCGGTCGGTGTAAATTGAGCAGTAATTTGAACTACACCGATATTAATGTTATTGGAAAGAAAATTGAAAATAGGTGTTGTCACATTACCATTTGCATCGTCGGTATACGTATAACTATTCAAAAATGGCATCCAGGATGGATTTAAGGTGTTCAAATTAATATTGAAAATGACAGTTCCTGGTACGACTTTATTTAATGCTGTTCTATAACTAACAGATGCAATAATGTTTTGATATACATCAACCGATGACAGAATTTCATTTGTAGTCGAATTATTTAAAGTGAAACTAGTGATATTTGTGTTGGCGACAACAAAAGTAATATTCAGTAGAGAACTCGTGTACGTATTATAACCAGTAATCGGCGTAAAATTTCCTGAATTGTCATAGGAGCCGACAGTATATACGGTATAAAATGCGAATGTTCCAACTGAAACATTGTATGTCAACGGATTAAAAGAAAATGTATTTTGAAACGCGCCAATATTTGTCCCATTGAAAAATAACTGATACTGACCAGTTTGATACACATTATCAATCGTTTTTGAAGATGTTATCGCCGTACCTGTTAGCGTAAATGTACTCTCGATCGTTTCTGAACCAGTGTCAGAATACGAAAATGTAGTTACAACAGTATTTGGGATCGAGTGCACAGTGATAGGACTCGTTGACGCATTATTGAAATCGCCGTTTGAATTTGTCCACGTGACGACGTAATCAACCGTCGTATTAATTGCAGCGCCAATATTCTCAGGAGAAGATACCAGAATCGAATATTTATTTTGTGTAGTCGTAACAGTATAGGTCATAGGATCTACTGGATTCCCGCCAGTTGACAATGAATAGGTTCCTGTCACACCTTCATAATTTGCACCGGTTAATGTTCCCGTAATTGTAAAAGGCAAATCGTGATAAGCTTGGTATTCTGAAATATCTACGCTCAATGAAGTAGGCTGTTTCAAAATGCTAAACGTCTGTGTCTCCGAATTTGCAATCGTTACGGAAACACCTGCAACTATTGTAACCGGATTTGTTATCGTCATGGCATTGCTAATACTTGAATAGATGTTATAACTTTGAATTAAAAACTCGGGAATGGTATGTATATCTATAGACGCAACATACGTCTGCAAATCCGAAGCCAAAGTTGCTGGTTTCGTCAACACGATAGTTCCGTTATTGTCTGCGACGATAAAGTTAACACTTCCTGTTAAAAGACTAGTTAAACTGTGATCACCAATTACAGCATCCGATGATGGATACGTTTCCAATGAAATGATGCTTTCGTATGTATAGGACGAATTTAATGCGGTCAAGACCATTTGAATGGGTTCGATAACCAAACTTAAAGAAGCGCTTGGTGATGTATAGTTTATGCTAGATGTTGGAGTGAAATTTATGGTGATTGGTACAGTTCCCAATAGAGAATAATCGGATGCTTTGAAATTAAAAGTGTAAACATTTGAAATGGTATTTGAAATCGTCTTAGTCAGGGCACCTCCCGCGATAGATATAGATCCAGGAACCAAATTTGTATCCGTTACAGTCGTTACAATTCTCAAGTTGTCGTTGTATTTGTATAGCCCAGAAGAGTTCGAAAGATCTGACAATACAGAAGTAATAGATAAAGTTGTTTTACCAATCACTAATGTAGTTTTCTGAGTTGCAGCTACATTTGTGTAATTCGCGGAAGAAGACGTGTAAGCTGCGCTAATTTCGTATGTTCCAGCATCAATTTTGTTGGTTAAAGACAAAGTAGCAGAATTATTGGCAACAGGTGCATTAATTACAGGTAAACTAGTCAAAGAGCCTGTTTTTTTAATGGTAAACGCCACCGAACCAGCAACTGCGTCCATTGTTATATCAGTTGACAATTGTACATTGATTGGAGTTACAAGATTCGTTTGACCGTCGTAATCAGTTGTAACAGACGATGGGTTGCTAAAATTGATGGTAGGAGTTACGTAGGTCAAACCGGTTAAAGAAATTAAGAGATAGGGTGATAATTGTTGAGATTGTGTATGTTTAATGTTAAATGTAATGTATCCACCAGATGGAATCATCGCGTTAACTCCACTAAGTGAAACGTATTTCACGGTTGAAATAGGAGTCAATGTGCTTTGAGAAATTTGGACATTGGATTGGTTGTACACTGTAAACGTAGCATTGAAATAAAAAGATGCTGGTAATGTGTTGTACATTAACAATGCATTTATGTTCGTGTTTGTAAAATTGTAAGTACTCCCAGTATTATTGTATACCGTAAAAGCAATATTGGCTACAGCAGCTGATGCCTCTTCTAGAGATAAAAGAACAAACCCGTTCGGAAAAATATTTTTGTACGGACCCCAACTTGTTGAAGTAGCTAATGAGTTTGTTCCAGAACCGTATGGAATGTTTTTTGAAATGAAGGAGTTTAAGCAATAATTGGAACTTTGGATTGGAGTATTTGTATAATTATTTACATAACAAGCATAATGCGCAGCAGCAGTATTTCCACTAGTCGCAGACAGTAAACCACTCGTTGTACTTGTTGAGATGTTTACGTTAGACGAAAAGTCTGTTGAAGTTATAGCAAATGTATTAGGTAAGGACATTTTATATTAAGAAATTTATTTATTTTTTTATGAAATTAAAGATCTACTTTAATTTAACCTACAAATAGAACAATTTTATTTTTTGAGTTTAATTTTATTTTGAATCTTTTTTGTATCATCAATTATCAAAAGTTTACCAACATTTGTTTGTTTTACTCCACCAATCTGAAAACTTCCATCGTGTATTTTATCATGACAAGTCTGGCATACAGCAATTAAGTTATGCGGATCATTCTTATGCATAGCACCAATAAATCCGTTCGAATCCGCATTCATCTGTTGTTTGATATGATGTATCTCTTCTGCTCTCTCCTTGCAAATGGAACACACGTCGACGAAAACATCTGAAGAATATCTAGATTGTTTCATATTCACAACACTCGGTGATATATCTAACTGCTCTTTGCGAATCGAATGTGCCAATTCCAAAAAATCGTATGGCATATCCAGCGATTTACACACTTCCAATCCGTACAATGTATCCCCACACCCCTCTTTCAATACTCGATCGTATACCAATACATCACGCGACGTATCATAATGCACCGAAATGTGGAAAATTCGCAATTTTCTCAATTGTTTGATCATTTCCAACCGCGCAATCTCATGCAAATGCGTCGCAAACAAAAAAGTGGTCCCACGTTCGCTCAGCTGTTTGATACCAGCTGCCACAATTGATATGGCCGACACGCTTTCTGTCCCCGACGCCACCTCGTCCCCAATCACCAACGAATGCGACGTGCTGTACTTTAAAATACTTCTTAATTCAATCATTTCAGTCACAAATGTCGACTGTCCCTTGAACAAATTGTCGCCGCTTGGAATTCGTGTATAAAGTCGATCGCGGGGTGAAAATGCGAACGAGTCGGCTGGTACGTACATCCCAGCTTGGGCCATGATAATCGCCAATCCTACCGATTTCATGTAGCTGGATTTACCAGCTGCGTTAATGCCGTATAAGAGCATACCTTCATTCTCTAACTGGATATCGTTGGCGATGTACGGCACGTCTGTTTGAATGACTTCGATCAATGGATGACGTAAATTTTTTCCGTTGATTTTATCACCAGATTCAATGACAGGGCGACAATACTTGAACGTTTTTGCGTTTTTGGCACACGTAACATGAAAATCGATTTTTGAAATAAATGCGACAATATTTATCATATCTTCTCTAAAAGCCTGAAACGATTTCAAATCAAGTACATATCTTTCATTCACCATTTCTTTCAGTTCTATTGTCAACGAATGTATTTCTTGCTGGATGGAATCCATATTCGGAAAAGATATTTTCAAGACGGTTTTGTTTAAAGCAGAAACTGGATGTGCCGTAAACGACGTTTTTACACGTTCACAATACGTCTCGTATCGTTTTTTGGTGATTAATATTTGGTAATCTTGACGCTCGGTTTTCTCCAGTTTGAAAAAGTCTCCGCCACGATTTGCATCGTCAACGACTTTATGGAACATTTGATGCAACAAATTGATTTTTCCATCCAGATCGTCAATATCCGCATGAACACCTTTTTTGTAAAAATGAACCGAATCCAGTTTGTCCCATCGTTCATCACAATACTTCAAAATGTGTTGAATTTCAGGTACAGACCATCGAATACTTTTTGCAATCTCAATTATTTTTTGCGTGGATTGCAAACTAACAATAAATTGATTGATTTCTGTGGGTCTAGCCAACTGTAAAAGTGCACGTCGAAAAATGCGTTCGATGTCTTTGATTTCTTTTAAATGTGTTTGAAATTCGTGAATATACGGCGAAACATTTGATGTGCATTCGTACCTTTTTTCAATTTCGGTTGGGTCGCATAAAGGGTGCACGAGACAATCTCGAAAGTATCGTTTTCCGATTGCCGTTTCGCATTTATTGAGCAATTGCAAGAGACTTGTTGGTTTTTGGGAAGGCAACAAATCAAGTTGTAATGCAGACGAATGTGCCATATGAAGATGAGTATTTTTCGAAATAAAAGTTGGACGACGTAAATAAGAAACGATATTTTCATTGTGTTCGTACGCAAACTGGATGAGGTACGTCAACGATACAATCGCATCACACCTCCTTTCCAGTTCGATGTATTCGATTGGACTCAGTAAGCCTGTTTGAGGATACACTTTCTTCAAGATGGCGTTTTGGTACGAAGGACGTTGATAAGGAGACAAATCGATATGTGTTCTATCGACATATTTACCCTCAATCGGTTCTCCAATAACAACAGTTTCACGTGGTGCATACAATGTGTGTAAACGAACCATTTCTTGATCCATGGCGGTTTTGTCGCCTGTACATTCTTCGTCAAACAGAAATAGTTCGCCTGTTGTTAGATCCACGTACGATACGGACATGACGTATACCTTTTTTTGTGTCGATATGTAGACACACATCAGATAAGATGATGTCGGTGTTGTATTGTTCATGTATGTTGACGGGCTGATGATTTGTGTCACTCCTCTTTTTGGGTTTGGAGGCGGTGTGATTTGTTCGATCAGAACGATGGTGTACTGTTCTGCCAATAAAAGGTCGATGAATTTGGGGAGAGAGTAACTGGGAAATCCTGCCATTAACGGGTTTGTTCGGGAACAGGTCGCAATCGATTTATTTTTGCGAGTAGATTGTATATTCAAAATCGAACATAATTCTGTCATATTTGCGCCTTCTTTTGTCGTTTCATTTTCAACTGCATAAAATTCAAAAAATGAGCCGACTTCCATGAGAACAATGAATTTTTCAAATTTATAAGCATTGCAATAGTCAATATAATCATCGTACAACATTTGAACTTGTATTAAGGTTCAAATGTTTAAATATGCTTTTAGAATTTAGTTGTCTTCTTTGTCTTTGATTTCTTTGTCTTTGATTTCTTTGTTTTTGATTTCTTTGTTTTTGATTTCTTTTTAAACATTAAAGAACAGTTTTTAGTTTCTTTTTTGTTTTCTTTTTTATTTTCTTTTTTGTTTTCTTTTTTGTTTTCTTTTTCATGTTCATTTTCTTCCAGATCATGAACATTTACGGAAAAATCAAATTCTCGTAAAAAAAGATTGCGGAGATCTGTTTCAATCTCAAAAATACATTCAATAAAATATAGTTCGTCAGATGAATCATTTATTTCCCTGCATATTGCTTTAATGTCTTTTAAAAAAGTGTATTTGATTCCTACTTTCAAAAGATGAATAAATTTTCTAGCAACAAATATCTGAAATCTATTCGAATCTATGGGTTTTCTTCTGTTGATAAATACTGGAAACTCAATTAAATTTAATTCGGGGTACCTTTTTACTGCTTTTTTTAACGACTCTGTAATTTTCTCGATTGCTCTTGCATCTTTTTCTGTCAGATATGGAAGAATTTCTGCACCGTAACCCATACCCGATTCACCTAGAGGTAATTTAACACGACCTGACATTTATTAAATTATTTTTTTTTATTAATAAATGATGTTTGAATGGAAAAGATATATGCCATTACTACTATTTATTTTAGTAATTGTAATTGTATTGATTTACAAGTCAACTCGAAAAGTTTCAGGTTCAGGTTCTCAAAATAATCTTGAAAAGTATGTCGAACAATTACAAACTCTGAAAAAAGAAATCACGAGTAACGCGAATCCGAAATGTATGATCAACATTGATATGTACCAACAATATAAAAAGACGGCTTTATCAATCATCAATGATCCAGTCGTTAAAGCCATCATTGATAAAAAACAAGCCGACCAAAAAACCATTGACACATTCGTATCACTTTCAACCGCTCTCACACAACTGTTTGTAATTTATGACAAATTACCTTATTGTGCCGATTTGTGTTTCCAAGGAACATATAGCACTCAAATATGTATCTGCGATAATCCAGTTTTTCCTTACCCTATCATTGATCCTGTTACAGGTAAAGTGTATTGTTGGGAACAAAATTGTTCGGCAGATACTCACCAACAATTTAATGAGGGTCAAACAAAAGATCCAAGTGGGAATAGCTGTATCTGTCTTCCTGGATACGTACAAGATCCAAAAAATAAATCAAGGTGTATAGAATCTAGCAATATTAGTGCACAATTGGAAAATAAAACGCAGGAAATAAAAGATTCAGTTGACCAATTTCAAAAAAAAAAAGTTTTTTGTGATTCTGAAACATCTGACGAGCTCATAGCAGAAATGGGCAAACTTATCGTCGAAGGAGACGATTTGTTGCAAACAGGATTTGGAAATATTTCGCAACAATCAATCGATGATTATCAAGCTGAAAAAAAGATTGCAAACGGAGTTATTGTAAACTACAAATCTTTACCACAATGTTCTGATTATTGCGGCAATATTTCAAAGTATGATCCAAAACAAAATTTGTGTATCTGCAATGATCCAAACTCGACTTTTGATAACAAAAAGTGTGTTTGTAATAACGGGTTTGAATCCGGTATCAGAAATTGCGTCGCTGTAAACAATAGTAATACTCAATTGGTTAACACAAACACAAAGATACTGGCCGGTCTTCAATCTGAATTACAGAAATGTGTCAATTGTATTCCTGATGGTATTGATGCTAAACATTCGTTTCTTGATAGTGTAATAGAACAAACAGAAGGATTAAAACAAGATATCGAAAAAATCATTGGTGCTAGAAATATCCCCAACCCATCTCTACAACCTTCCTTGCAATCTCTTACAGATTTTCAAAAACAATACGAGTCAATAATGAATTTGGTTCAGACTAAAAAAGATTTGCCATCGTGTGAACTATATTGTTGGCAAGCCAGATATGATACACCAAGTCATGATTGCGTTTGCAACGTCGGACAGAAAATGGAATATGATGGTAAATTCTATTGCAACAATTGCTCTGTGAGTGACCCCAATTCACAATTGCAATTAGATCCTTTACCGACTCAAGATTTTTCACAAAATGTGTGTATTTGCAAACCAACTTTTAATATATGTGGAGACACTAAATGCGAAGATTGCAATGCAAAATTGGCTGGCGCCAATACCAATTTAAGCACCGACCAAACTAATATCAATAACTCTGTTTTATTTGATTACCCAGTCAAAGGTGAATTTGTACAAAATCAAACCCAATACTTCATTTTACCAAATAAAGATGTTTCGGGAAAAATCGAGGAAACAAAACTAACCGGAAATATGATTGAATGTATTTTACAGTTTGATGCGAATAAAAAGTACCATTTTGCATCATACGAAGATTCTGGAAATTGCAATTTTTATCTGAAAGGGGATGTTGGTGACGTAAAACAAGGAATAACAGCAATTCAACTACTACATTAACGCACGTTAAAAATTTAAAATTAAATTTTTAGCCGATTGGATTGAAAACCCTAAAACAATATTCTTCTTTGAAATAATCATCATTTTCTAGATTTTCCAATTCGAATAGTGTTCCATAATCAATCTCATTTTTATTTAGTTTAAACGGTGTTGATGCTACGATATCAAGCAAATTTTTCAATAATGTTGTATGATCCTCTCCAAACGTGTCGTCTGGAAGAGTCAATACGTAAAGCAAAGAAAACACATTAAAATAAATATCAAATGTATAGTCTGGATGGTATGGTACAGTATGATAAAATTCGTAAAAACAAAAAGTTACGGTAGGAACTCCTTCTTTCACAACAATTTGGTAGATGTCATCGTATTGTCGAATTTCAAATAAACCATCTTTAAAGAAGGGGGCGATCACAAATCCGTAAAACGTATCGAAAATGTGTAAATCTTCGATTTCGTCCAAATACAATTCGTAAAAAAAAAGTTGCATATCTTTTTTTATTTCTGTAATTGTAATTGAAAAATCATTTTTATTAGAATTTCTTCAATAACAATTCAATGAACTGGAATAATTTTTGGTTTGTTTTTGCATCTTTTACAACACGTTTGATAAGATCAGATGAAGGTACAATTTTCATTTTTAAATTTTCATACATTTCGTATAGATTCGGGTTGTCAATGTAATCCACAAACAAATCGAAATATTTAAAAATGTCTTTTGAATCCGTATCTACTATCGTATTGGTTACTATAGTTAATTCTTCTCCGAGTAGCGGGCTAATCATTTCATTTATATTTACAATTTTAAATTGCATTTAATTATTTCATGGATTTCTTTACAGATTTCTTTACAGATTTCTTTACAGATTTCTTTACAGATTTCTTTACAGATTTCTTTACAGATTTCTTTACAGATTTCTTTACAGATTTCTTTGCGGATTTCTTTACAGATTTCTTTGCGGATTTCTTTGCGGATTTCTTTACAGATTTCTTTGCGGATTTCTTTGCGGATTTCTTTGCGGACTTTGATTTCTTGAATTGTGACATTCCTGCTAAAGTTAGTGCTGCATTATCTCTTGCCATTTTTTCTAAAATTTCTGAAGCAATTCGGTCGCGCTCTTTCATTTCTTGAAGAATTCTAGCCGCTTCTTCCAAATCTGGATCTTGTGGTTTATCTATCGTGGGTAGTGGGTAAGCTTTTATCGACATTTATTTATCAATTTATTTTATTTTATAAATTCAATCATTTTTTTGATTTTCATTTTTCCCATACCCTTAATATCAAACTTCTCTCCACTCTCAATCGCTTTCAACAAAACACTCATGGAAGGATAAATTGTTGCAATATCCTGTGCAATCTTCATTGAAATTCCAGGAATCTGAGCCAATTGCATCATATAAACCATCTCCGGTGTCAAATTCGCCGACTTTTTCGTCTTCGCTTTTAATGAGCTCGCATAATCTCCATTTTCAGTATTAAAAACAGTTTTTCCCTTTTTCATGCGTTCCTGTATCTCTGTAATATACCAAACCGTTTCCACCATATTATCGGTATGAATCAAATGAAATCCATCACGATAACTCGACGAAATAATTGCACTCATCAACGATTTGTCCTTTGTAAGTTTACCCTCAATAATATACGTAATACGGTGAAAAGGATACGTGCTCTTCAAACGTTGTTTCTGTTCACGGTACCTTCCGTCATTAATACTAGCCACTAAATCGGCCACCGTTTTTCGTTCAAACACCAAATTTTCATTAGATGTCGTCAATAAAATGTCGCCGACATCCAATGAAGCAGTTTTAATAGGTATCATTTGTTTAGTGCAATATGCAATCATTCTTTGTTCCCTCGAATCAATTGTCAACACCACATCTTCATTCTCTAAAACAGAACTTTCCATTTGTTTTAAAGTTTAGTCTTTAAAACTCATAAAATTAAAATTAAATTTGTAAAGGTACGCCCGCAGATAAATAATGTCGTCACTTTTTGAATATTTCAAGTCTTTCTCCATCTGTTTGGTGACCAATGACAACTTTTGGCCATAATTCACAAAACGGTAATAATTGTTCCACAATACACAACCCCCTTTCTTAATATGAGAATCTTCTGTCGTGATTAAATTGTTCACGATTGCCCGTTTTACCATGAGAGCAATTAAATCGCCGCACTTGTCTGTATCCATTTTTTATTTGTCGTTACATTAAAAAAAATTCAATTTTAAATGCTCGTATGCTTAATAAAATGTCATTTGAATTTGATTTAATTGCAGCATGTTATTACGGAAACGATTTCAAAGTCAGAGATCTATTACGTATCACTGAACCTACAATTGACATGTTACTATCTTCTTGTTATCAAGGTTTTCATAAAGTGGTTGCTGCATTGTTAGAAGACGGAAGAGTCGATCCTACTCTTAAATTGAATCAAGCACTCATTGACACGTGTTGTCAAGGCCACGCAAATGTTCTTCAACTATTATTAGAAGACGGAAGAATCAATCCTGCTGCTCGAAAAAATCAGGCCATAATTGATGCATGTTATTTGGGTCATAATGATATCTTATGTTTATTGTTAAAAGACGGGAGAGCAGATCCAACGTGTAGAAATAATCAATGTATAGTTGATGCAAGTCATTACAATCATTTTGAAATTGTCAATACGCTAATAAAAGATGGACGTGCAAATCCTTCGGCTCGCATCAATCAAGCAATGATAGAAGCATCCTATCAAGGAAACACAGATATCGTTCGTTTATTGATGAAACATTCCGATCCATCGCAAAGAAACAATTGGGCTTTGATAGCTGCGAGTGAAAAGGGGTATATTGATATCGTGCGTTTATTGTTATCAGATGAAAAAGTAGATCCAACTGTAAATAACATTTACAACTCTTTTAGTCCTTTACGAGTATCTTGTGTCGCTGGAAATTCAGAAGTAGTCAGATGTCTTTTGGAGGATTCGCGTATCCGAAATCATCGATTATTTAATTACAGAGAATTTCTTGACATGATTAATGATTACAAACCAGATGGAACTTACAATTTAATTGTTCGAAATCTGGGAAAACAAGATTTTGATGGAATTTTAAAAGTGTTTGACGATTTCTTCTTGCACCCAGAATTAAGAGCCATTAAGGCTTTGGCGCGTATCATTCCTGGAGATGAAAATGATAATCGAAGACATAAATTGTTTACAGGGTCAATAAGAAGAATTGTGCTCCAACACTTTCTCCCCCCTTTTGCAAAAACAGATGAGCAAAAAGAGAAATTGCTTGAAAAATACATTCCAAGAAAAATATTTCTTTAAATAAATGTCCAGATTTAATGATATTCTATCTAATAATAATATCAAGTGCAATAATTATCCAGAAAAATGTATTATTGAAAATCTAACAGAACAAGATAAAAAAAAAGTTGGTGCGAGTTTAATAATATCAATATTAGATGATTTTAGCATGAATGATATCATGGAAATTCTTACGTATTCTTTGGAAAAACACTATAAATACAATGAATTAAAAAAAGTAATTTTAGCATACTATCAATATAAAATAAAGACAACTGGTTCTCCACCAGAAAATTTTGATTCTATAGAAAAAAGTAAAGAATTGTACGTTTTGCTTCTTTCTCAATTCAAAAAGAAAAAATCAAATAAAAAGAGCAAAAAGAAGTTAAGAAAAGTAGGATTAAAAGCTTGATTTGGAGACTACTCGGATTAACGAAATCTAGTGAATATCAGATCATTGGAAAAAGAAAAGAGTAAATTTTATTTTCTAGAAATAAAATGGACAAAAAAAGCAAAGCATACCAAAAAGCACTTGAAATTACAAACGAAGAATACGGCCCCAAATCATCCATTTACAGATCAAGTCGAATTGTAAAATTGTATAAGGAATTTGGTGGTAAAATAAGGTCAAATAAAAAAAGTTTAACAAGATGGTTTAAAGAAGAATGGATACAGGTAATACCTTATTTAGAGGAAGGTAAAAAAATTGAGTGTGGTGGTAGAAAAACGAGTGTTCGTAAAGGGAAAGCGTGTAGACCTCTCTATCGAGTCACAAAAGATACACCGATTACGATAGACGAATTGTTGAAAATTCATCCTAAAAAAGAGCTCATTAAAAGCGCCCGTAAAAAAGAAAAAAGTCCAAATAAGACACTTTTATGGAAAAATTTGAAATTTAGGGAATGAAATAGGTGTAAAATGAATTGTCTTGTTACGGTAAAAAGCTTACGAATTTGAACTAAAAACGGTGGACGTGCAAAACCATGGTAGATTTTTGAACTAGTCAATCTTGGCTAAACGTTGATTCTCAAATAAACTAATTTAATGGTTCCTTATTATATAAAATGATTGCATCATTTGATATTGGCAAAAAGAATTTCTCGTTTTACGTAGAAGAATTCAATTTGGAAACATTGAAAAATCTCCAAAATATTCCTAAAAAAGATCGGTATCATCCAAACGGAACATGCAAAGATGATTTCTCAAAATTACTGAGAGAAATCTATTCCAATGGTAAAAAAGTTTTATTGAAGAATGTGGACATTACAGGAGATACAGATAAAAAGAAATATTTTGATAGCGATCTCTGCCACAATTTAACTGAAATGTTGGATAAATATACAGAATACTGGGAAAAAGTAGACTATATCGTAATTGAGCAACAAATGTCTTTTGGGGTTAAAACAAACACGATGGCTCTTAAATTGGGACAACATTGTGCCTCTTATTTTATGATTCGATATGGTCGAACTAAAAAACTGATTGAATTTCCAAGTTACCACAAGACTCAAATTATGGGTTCAGAAAAGATTGAAAAGGTTACCAAAGCTGGTAAAAAGTCGTACAAAAATATTGATAAACCTGCTCGGAAAAAGTGGGCGATTGAAACGGCGTATGGCATACTGACTGAACGCGACGATTTTGATACCATCGACGAAATAACGGTATGTAAAAAGAAGGATGACTTATCTGACGTAATTGTACAGACACAAGCTTTCAAGTATCTCTATTTTGTTGATTGTTAATTTTTGCTTTTGCTCTTCTTGCTCTTGCTCTTTTTGCTTTTGTTCTTTTTGCTTTTGTTCTTTTTGCTTTTGCTCTTTTTGCTTTTGCTTTTTTTGCTCTTTTTGCTTTTGAACTGTGGGTTGTAGTAGTCGTATATGGTAGAGTTTTCACGCAAATATTTTTCTTTTTCTAATTGTTTTTGTCCAAAGACTTTATCAAGATATTGAAGCGTTTCTTTTAAATCTATTTTTTGAGATCCCATTTTATCATTTTCTTCTTTATATCTCTCCATTTCTTGATGAAGATCATCAACTTCTTGCTGTATTTTATGAAGTTCTTCTTCTAGATAACCAACTTTTTCTTTCTTTTCTTCTACTTGTTCCTTTGTAACTTTTCGTTTCTTTAAGTCCTTTACAACGTCTTTTACTTCTTTTACGTCCTTTACTGCTTTTCTTTTATGAGCAACTACATCTTCTTTGTAGTGTTTGTATCCACAGCTATCACAATACATTTTTAATTAAGACTAAAATTTTAATTATTTGTAAATTAAAATTCAAAAATTAGCAAAATAATGTCAAAAGGTAAACTACGAAAAATCACAAAATTTTTGTAGTTATGCGAAAGAAACAAATGAAGTTCTTTTTTCTGTGCATATTTTAGAATATCTCTGTATTCTCTCAAATACAATGCCGCTTCCAAATCCTTCTTATCACGAAAATGGTTAAAAACTTCTCTAATATTAAGTAAGTTGTAGGCTTTCACATGTCCAAACCTTCCCGCCATCTTTATCGCAAAATTGTTGTCTGCAGTTTGGTCCACCCTCTCATCAGCCAATAACAAACGTACAATATCTGCGAATCCATATCGACTCGCCATACGTATCGAAAAATTGTTTTCAGCGGCCGGATTTGCTCTGCCGTCTGTCAATAATAAACGGACAACCTGCGTCTGACCATAATGACATGCAAATTTGATAGAGTCGTTTTCTTCGTATAGGACACAACCTGATGTTGGGTCAACGCGGTCATCTGCTAGTAACATCTCGACGATTTCTACAAACCCTTTTTCACAGGCATAATCAAATGAAAATCGGATTGATTCTTTGGAATCTGTTTTTGTTTCCAAAAGACTTTTAACTGTATTAATTTTATTATTTTTTACAGCATTCCACAACATCATTTATTTCAAGATATTTTATCTTGAAAATATCATTTTTAACATTTTTTATTTCCTTTCATAATAAATGACAACTAAATTTTACTGTGTAAAATGCAAAAGCGCAAAAAAAACATCCGTTGTTAAACCAAAAACGTACACATTAAAAACTGGACGTATGGTACACGCCCTCAAATCAAAATGCGAAGATTGTGATACCAAACTCACAAAATTTGTCACAAAAGAAGAATACGACAAGCACAAAATGGCTCACAAATCGGCCAAGAAATCGGCCAAGAAATCAGCCAAGAAATCGGCCAAGAAATCAGCCAAGAAATCGGCCAAGAAATCGGCTCGTAAATCGGTTCATTAAAAATTTTTAAAATTTGAAAATTTTTACTTCATTTCGATATCCATCATGCCCAAATAATAAGACAAGACGTAGAGAGGACCGGTGCAAAGAGCAAAAACGACGTGCAAAACGCGGTGCTGAGGATCAGTTACCCGCATTGCCAATAGAAGCGCCCAGAAATAAAAAGTGAGCATAATAAGTGCAACGATTAATTTCGAAGATTGGTTTTTCACGTTGTCATCGTCATCAAGGTGTCTCACGGCATTTCGTACTGCCTTATTAAAAGTTTTTTGGTCTGCGCATACATTATCCATTTTTTATATAAGTAAAATAAAAAAAATTAAATAAGAATTCCAAAACCACCGTATTCGCCTATATCCCAATTCATATCACCAATCGAAAACAAGGGTTTGTAACCGGTATCAATCACATTTTTTCTAGCATATTTTTTGTATTTTTTCACATCCATGTAAGGAGGTCGAGAGTAAAGTAAATCGTATGACAGACCAAGTGATTTTAATTGTTGAATGGATAAGTCTTTGTTTATTCCTGAACCATCTCTTGCTGTAATAAAAATGACATAAACATTATTTTTTAATGCGTACTGATAAAGTTCGTGTATAGAATCAATTAATTTGTTGGTTTTTGTATTAAAAATAGTGTCATCAATATCAAAAATAGCAACATAATTATTTATTTTTTTATCACGATTGTCAATCTGATAAATTCCTTTTTGTTTGGCTAGTTGATATTTATCCATTTATTTATTATTTTTTTTTATTTGCACTTTTGTATTGATACATTTTGCATATCCGCAAAACCATTGAAAATATCGTGTCCGTTCTATCCAATAAAAATTAATTTTGACAATACGAATTATATTGTTTTAATTCGTCTGCATATTGAGGGTTTGGTGTAAATGTTTTATCACAGTTACAAAATGCATCTTGTTTAAGATCATCAAGAACACCTGTATCATCACCAAACAATGCATCTCCCATTAAACTATCCTCTACTCTGGATACTGCAATGGCACATTGGACCTCTTTTGAAGTTTGTTCGAGTTTTCCGGTCCAATTCGGCCACGGTTTTTCCCACCCCATTTGTTGTCCATTCTTTCCATCTCCGTACAAATTCATGTCTGTCGCAATTTGTACAGGATTGTTTTGCTTGAATTTTTTGTCATTTTCTTTGGGCATTTTTTTCATTTCTTTCATTTCCGCATTTTTATTGAAACCGTTGAAAATAAAAGCGTCATCTCCAATTGGGCGATTTGAATCATACACATTTCTTACCCCCCAGCTTGAACACGATGTAATGCCTTCGTAAGGGCCTACTCTTGTACAGGTACGGTCAACGTTGAAACCTTCCATGCTTTTTTTATTCATATGAATAATTAGTAATACAGTGTTGGTGATACACAGCAATAGTATTAGTATAATCACTTCCTTCATTTATTTAATAAAAATTAAATTCAATTTAATTTTGTTAGTTTTTAATTAAGCCATTTTACGAACTGACTTGCGAGCCGACTTCATCAACTTCATCGACTTCATCGATTTGCGAGCCGATTTACGGACCGATTTGCGAGCCGATTTGCGGACCGATTTGCGAGCCGATTTGCGGACCGATTTGCGAGCCGATTTACGGACCGATTTACGAGCCGATTTACGGACAGATTTACGAGCCGATTTGCGGACAGATTTACGGACCGATTTACGAGCCGATTTACGGACAGATTTACGAGCCGATTTGCGGGCAGATTTACGAGCCGATTTGCGGACCGATTTACGAGCCGATTTGCGGACCGATTTACGAGCCGATTTACGAGCCGATTTACGAGCCGATTTACGAGCCGATTTACGAGCCGATTTACGAGCCGATTTACGAGCCGATTTACGAGCCGATTTACGAGCCGATTTACGAGCCG
>Ga0114951_10001933_pt1 | contig 24450 bp, 19 predicted proteins | sample AM7aDNAmetaG_FD_88677 | JGI IMG/M metagenome (GOLD analysis project Ga0114951, IMG submission 88677) | Freshwater microbial communities from Finland to study Microbial Dark Matter (Phase II) - AM7a DNA metaG | ecosystem: Environmental > Aquatic > Freshwater > Lake | place: Finland: Lake Alinen... | reverse complement strand
GTCCTGGTGGCCCTCCTCATCATCGGCAACCGATCCTGGTTCGCCGCCGCGCTCAAAACGCCCCTGCGGCCCCCGGCCCCCGGACCGGAAATGCTGCCGCTCTTCTTCATCCTGATCTACCTCGCCATCTACCTCGTCGCTAAATTCTCCCTTCCCGGCGTGCGCACCCCGCGCTACTTCCTCCCCTTCGCTCCCTTCTTTGCCATGGCCGCCGCGGTCGTGCTGCTGGGCGCGTCGCGAAAAGGCTGGAGGCTGGCCGGCGCGGCGCTGGTCACCGCCCTCGTCTGCCTCGGCGCCGCGCGATCGCTCGAAATCGGCGCGCGTTCCTGGCACGAGGAGCACCACATCCGCTGTTCCGGGCCGGAGATGGACCGCCTCGTCGACTACGTGCGGAAGGAGAAGATACAGGCCGCCTTCGCCCCCTACGAAATCCAATGGCGGCTGATGTTCGGCTCGAACGAAGAGGTGATCGTCTCCAGCTACGGCATCAGCCCGCTCTCCCGCTACCCGGAGTACGACCGGGAGGTCATCGTCTCGGTCAAAGAGGGGAAGCCCTTCGCCTTCATCCTGCGCAGCGACTTTGCCTTCGAAGAATGGGCCGCGCGCGGCGGCATGGGGTTCCTCACGCGCGACCTCTTCCTGAAATGCTGCCGCGAGAGCGGCGTCGACGAGCGCGGCGCGCCCGTAGGGAAGGAGTACGTCGTCTACTGGCCCCTGCGCCAGGAATTCCTGGCCAGGCTCTACGGCCTCATGGAGCAGCAAGCACGGCAGAGTGTGCGCTAGTCCGTCGCCGTTGCAGGGGCGCAGCATGCCGTTGTCGTTGTAGGGGCAAGGCATGCCTTGCCCCTACCCGTGCGCCGCCGTCAGACAAGCGCCAGTCCGTCGCCGTTGTAGGGGCGCAGCATGCTGCGCCCTCAGCCCGCGCATCCCGGCCAAACACGCGCGAAGCCGTTGCCGTCGTACGGTCGCGCGGAAACGCCCGACGGGCATGGCTCTCCGCAATCTCCCGAAAACGAAACAGGGCGCGAATCCTTGCGGACTCGCGCCCTGTTCAACTTCTGCGCAAACTTACTTCGGGACGACCGTCTCAGCCGGCGGCGTCTTCGCCGCAGCGGCGGGCGCGGGCGCCATCTCATCCAGCAGAATGATCTCCGCGCGGCGCGACGCCTTCTTGTTCTCCTTGCCGCCCGCATCGGTGATCAGGTCGAACTGGCCGTAGCCGGCGAAGTGCATCCGGTTCTCGGCGACTCCCAGCTTCTTGAGATGCTCCAGCACCGCAAGCGCGCGCGCGCCGGAGAGATCGAAATTCGACTTCCAGGCCGACCGCTTGATCGGGTCGGAATCGCTGTAGCCGTTGATCGCCAGCATATTCGGCTGCTGCTGGAGGAACTCCGCCACCTTCTTGAGCGTCTTCTCACCTTCCGCCCGCAGCGTCGCGGCGCCGGAGTTGAACAGCAGATCGCCATCCATCCGCACCCCCGGGCCCTGCTTGGTCATAATCACCGCCGTGCCGGGTCCGAAATCGGGCGCGGCCACCGCGCCGCCGCCCTGGAGCTGCTCGAGCAGTCTCTTCTGCGCCTCGACCATCTCGGCCTTGTGGCCCAGGTCCAGCTTCAGCCGTGCATTCTCGTTCGTCAGCGACGTGATCAGCTGCGACTGGCTCGTATTGAGCCGTTCCAGGCGCATGAACTGGTCATAATCATCCCGGGTCACCATCTTGAACGGCGCCTGGCAGCCCGCGAACAACATCGCGCCGCCCACGGCCGACAGAAGAAAGCTCCAGCGCAGGCCCTTCATCAGAGACTCCTTTTCCGAGTACTCGGAGTTCAACCCTGTATGCGGTGGGCAGGCGACCACTCGCCGGCCCGTTTCCGTTTCTTTGTTGCGAACGCTTTACGGGAGCTTGACGCTCCGGAGCGAATCCACCACCTGCAGCGTGTAGCTGTTCTGGATGTCGAACGAATCGCAGATCAGGAACGCGCCCCCCACGATCATCACGAGCGCCGCGGCGATCAGGAAGACGTTGAAGTAGCTCGGGTGCACCACTTCCCAGCCCGCCGGCACCACCACCCGCGCCTCTTCGGCTTCTTCCGCTTCTTCGAGCGACGGCGCTTCCTCGGCCTCTTCCGCGACCTCCCCTTCCGCCGCCTCACCGCCGCCCGCTTCCTTGAGCGCGTCGGCCACCGCGTCGCTCACCCCGGCCGTCTCCACTTCGTCGCCCACGTTGAACACCGTCTCTTCCCCCGCCCCCGCAATGCCCACCGTCTCGGGCTCTCCCGCGATGGACACCGTGTCCGTCGTGTCCGGCGCGATCGTCGCGATCTCCGCGGCCGCCGCCTCCGGGGGTTCAACCACTTCTTCGATGTCCAGCGACTCCAGTTCCTCTTCGCTCCCCTCCTCGACCTGGCCCAGGATATCCGACACCGTCATCGACCCGGTGTCCTTGATCGACGAGCCGCCCTTGGCGGGGGGCGCACCCCTCGCGGGCGCCGCGCCCTTGCCCGGCGGGAGAGAGCTCACCGGCGGCATCGGCTGGGGCGACTCCTCCACGTCGGCGAGCGCCACCACCTCGTCGCCCGTCCCGGACTCGTCGGACAGATCGAACGTGCTCGAACTGCTGTCCGAGGAACTCTCGTCGGCCACGTCCAGAATATCCACGGACGATTCCGTTTCCTCGGGCACAATCACCGCATCGCTCTTATCGTCATCGAGGGAAAGCTGCTTGGCGTCGAAATCGAACTCCGCCTTCGGCTCCTTGGCCTCTTCCTTCGCCTCTTCGGCGGGCATCATCAGGGAGGTCTGGTCCGCCTCCTCCGCAGTGGTTCCATCCTCCTCTTCGAGGCCCAGCTCCTTGTCGGAGAATTGGAAGACCGGCGTATCCTCCGCCTTCGCCGTCAAGTGGTCCTCGGATTCGTCGGTGGGCGCCAGCACGCTGGTCTGATCGGACTCCTCTAGCCCGGCGTCCGATTCGATCTCCGCGAGGTCCACCTTGCTCGTGGCGTCCTTCTTCCCCTCGCTGAGGCGCGTGGCGCTGCTGGCCAGCTTCTTCTTGTACGCCTCCACGTCGGGGGCGCGGAATTTGTAGGTCTTCTGATCCATGAAGCCGCGGAGCATCCCCTTCTTCACCAACTCGACGATCTGGTCTTTGCCGAGTTGCAGCTCCTTGGCGACTTCGTCGATCCCCATGAGCGTATCAGCCATGGCACAACCTCCCTGCGGACCGTGGCGCGACGGCCCTCAAGCGCAACATCCCTGACGCGGACAAGAACCCATGCACGGCGCGGCAACCCGCGGCCCAGTGCCTCCTCCGCGCAATTTCCGTCCATGCGAAATCAGTATAGCACTGTGTAACATTGTCCGCAACAAATTTCAACTCGAATGGGCCAGTTGACGCGCGCCGGCCCCGCGCCAACGTCCGTCGCCGTCGCAGGGGCGCAGCATGCCTTTGTCGTTGTAGGGGCGCAGCATGCTGCGCCCTCAGCCCGCGCACCCCAATCAGTCACGCGCCAGCCCGTTGCCGTCGTAGGGGCAAGGCATGCCTTGCCCCCAGCCAGCGCATCCCGTTAGGACTAGCGCCAGGCCGTCGTCGTTGTAGGGGCGCAGCATGCTGCGCCATCAGCTCGCGCATCCCATTCAGACACACGCCAGCCCCGTTGCCGTCGTAGGGGCAAGGCATGCCTTGCCCCCAGCCCGCTCATCCCCCGCCCTTGCTCTTCACCACCCCTCGCCGCTTGTGATACAGTGTATGGAATGGGGGTTCGCCATAATCGGAGAAGACAATGCGCCTGTTTCTGCCGCTGTTCCTCACCATCTACGCAGTCATGAACGCCTACGTTCTGCGCAAACTCTATCTGCTCTGGCCGGGCCACAAGGGATATCTGTGGGGGTTGATCCTCCTCGTGCTGGTCCTGGGCGGCGCCCCGTTCCTCGTGCGCTCGATCGGGCAGGCGCAGTGGGGGAGCTTCGGGCGAATCCTCTCCGCCGCCGGGAGCATCTGGATGGCCCTGCTCTTCTGGCTGTTCTGCATGGGGGTCGCGCTGGATGTCTGGAACCTTGGCATCCAACTTCTCGCGGGTCCCGTTCCCGCCGCCGGGCGCTGGGCGCTGGCGGCGCGCACCGCCACACTGGCCAGCATGGTCGTCGTCGCCATCGTCGCGCTTTACAGCCTCCACGAGGCGAGCAGCGTGCGGCTCAAAGAGTTGCACCTGAAAACGCCGCGCCTGCCCGCCGGCTCCCCCTCCATCCGAATCGTGCAGATCGCCGACTTGCACCTCAGCCTCACCCTGGGAGAGCGGATGCTGTCCAAAGTCGCCACCCTCATCGAGCAGGCGCATCCCGACCTCATCGCGCTCACCGGCGATGCCGTGGACATTCCCTTCGAGCGTTCCCGGCTGCTCGCTCCGCAACTTGCCCGCCTGAAAGCGCCGCTGGGGAAATTCGCCGTCACGGGCAACCATGAGTACTACGTCGGCCTGAAGAACGGCCTGGAATTCTTCGACGCCGCCGGCTTCTTAACGCTCCGAGGCGAATCCAGTCCCGCGGGCGATCATCTCCTCGTGGCAGGCGTGGATGATCCTCGCGGCAGCGAGTTGGGGGGGGCCGCCGTCGTCACGGACGACCACGCGCTTCCGGCGCAGAAGGGGGAGCGCTTCGTCATCTTCCTCAAGCACCGTCCGCTCGTGGGCGAGGGAGCGCTGGGGCGGTTCGACCTGCAGCTCTCCGGCCACACGCATGGCGGCCAGATATTCCCATTCTCCATCGTCGTCTGGCTCATGAATCGCTACGGGCCGGGCATGCACGAACTCGCGGACGGATCGCACCTCTACGTCAGCCGCGGCGCAGGCACCTGGGGCCCTCCCATGCGCTTCCTCGCCCCGCCGGAAGTGACGCTCATCGTCCTGGAGCCGGGCTAGCCCGGCCGCAGAAGGCTGAACCCCGTCGCCGCGTCCTTCACCCGCACTGCCTTCGCCCCCACGATCTCCACCAGCGCCACCTCGCTGACGATCCAGGTCTTCACCCCGCGCCGCAGGCAGCCGGTCACCGTCTGCCCCGAGCGTCCCAGCGCGGCGTGCATATGCAGCACCGGCCGACCGGACTCATCCGGTGCCAGCACACCCACCCCGCTCACCTCGTGCGCCCCCTCCAGCGGAAGGTACATCGGCTCCGGCGGCATCCCCCGCGAATCGCGCGGTCCCACCACCACCTCTCCCCCCTCCAGCCCGCCCACGATCACCGCATATCCGTGCGATATCTTCTTCTCCGCCGCGAACCGCTCAATGCAATCCGGAACAACGTCCCCCTCTTCCAGCCGGATAATGAACGTCCGTCCCACGCGTCCCTCGGATGCCTTCATGCGTTGTTCCTCCAAAGCGAAAGACAATGGACAGACACGGACGGACATCGACGGATATGGACGAATACGGAGGTTGTCAAGCGTCCGTTTCCGGCTCCGGCAGCGCCTGTTGTTCCGGCGCTTCCCCCACCATCGCCGGCGGCAGCCCTTCCTCCAGGTCCATCCGCTCCGTCAACTCCCCCTGGAGCTCCATCAGGAAGCGGCTTGGCTTCATCATAATCATCGCATTGCCCCGGCTGCGCAGGAACTGCGGCACTGACAGGTACAGCTCATCCTTCGCCCGTGTCACCGCCACATGGAACAGCCGGCGCTCCTCCTCCTCATCCTCCCGCGTATTGATGCAGAAATCGGTCGGAAACCGTCCGTCCGCCAGCCAGGGGATGAACACCACCGGCCACTCCAGCCCCTTCGCCTGGTGCACCGTCGAAAGCACCACGAACTCCTGCTCCTCCGGACCCGTCACCACATTCTCTCCCGCGAACTCCGACGCCAGCGCCACCTCCGCCAGGAAAGGATCCACCTCGTTGTACTGCGCGGAGAACGTCGTCAGCCCCTTGATGTCCTCCTTGCGCAGCGAAGAATGGTCGTAGTGGCTCTCCAGATAATTGCCGTAGCTCTTCGTCATCACCGCATCGATCATATCCGCCGGGGAATGCAGCGACGCGATCTCCGCCAGCGTCGCGGCGAACGCCTGGTAGAACGGCTGCGCCGGGCGCGGCAGAAGCGCCGCCGTCTCCGGACGCGCCGCCTCCTGAAGCGGCTCGCTCGACCCCGACAAATGATCCCACACCCGCTGCGCCAGCCCGCCGCCCACCTTCGGGATCAATTGCAGCACGCGCAGCCATGCCAACTCATCGCGCGGATTGCGCGCCAGCCGCAGGTACGCCAGGACATCCTTGATATGCGCCTGCTCGAAGAACCGCAGCCCGCCGCGGATGTGGAACGGGATATTCCGCCGCTTGAACTCCAGCTGAATCTCCATGCTGTTCCAGTGGCTGCGGTAGAGCACCGCGATATCCCCCAGCTTGCGGCCCTGATCCAGCAGGTGCAGCGCGTACTCCGCGATGAATCGCGCCTGAGCCGCGCCGTCGTAGCAGGCCGTCACCGCCGGCCGCAGCCCGGAGGGGCGCACCGCGCGCAACTCCTTCGGCAGGCGGCGCGTATTCACCGCGATGCTCGCATTGGCCAGCTCGAGAATCTCCGGCGTACTGCGGTAGTTGGTCTCCAGCCGGTACTCGCGCGCATCCGGGTACCGCTTGCGGAAGCCGATGATGTTCTCAAACGTCGCCCCGCGAAAACTGTAAATCGACTGCGAATCATCCCCCACCACGCAGAGATTCCGGTGCGTCCCCGCCAGGATATCCACAATCGCACCCTGGAGGGCGTTGGTGTCCTGGTACTCATCCACCAGCACATGCAGGAAATGCGCCGCCAATTGCTCGCGCACGGCATCGCCCTGCGTCAGCAGCACGTGCCAGGCGGCCAGCATATCGTCGTAATCCAGCAACTGCCGCTCGCGCTTGCGCCGCGCGTAGCAGGTCAGCACCTGCCGGAGCTCCTCGCAATTCTGGAGGAACATCGGGAAGCGCTTCGCCAGCACCTTATCCAGCGGCTCCAGCGTGTTCTGAACGAAACTGCTGATCTCCGTCAGCACCTTCTTCTGCGGGAAGCGCCGCTTCTCGATCACGATCCCCGCCTCCGTCACGCAGCTCTTCAGAAGGTCCGCCGCATCCTCGCGGTCGAGAATCGTGAAATCCGGCGAAATGCCGATAGCGCGCCCGTGCTGGCGCAGCAGGCGGTTGGCGATGTGGTGGAACGTGCCCCCCCAGACGTGGCGCGTCTTATCCGGCGCAATCAACTCCGCGCGCTGCAGCATCTCGCGCGCCGCGCGGTTGGTGAACGTCACCAGCATCACCCGGCTGGGGTCCACCCCCGCGCGCAGCAGGTACGACAGCCGGTAGATCAGCGCGCGCGTCTTGCCGCTGCCCGCCCCGGCCACCACCAGCATCGGCCCGCCCGGCGCCGTCGCCACCGCCAACTGCTCGGGATTGAGTTCCTTGGCAAAATCCGACGCGTCCACCACCTGCCGCGCCTGGAGTGCGAATTTTCTGACCATGATTGCGCTCGAAAGAGAAGGACCGGCGTCACGTCGGACGCGCTTTCCACATTGTAGCAAATGGGCCTGACAGCGGGGAATCACGCCGCGAGCAGGGGGGCCGTAGCCGTTGTAGGGGCAAGGCATGCCTTGCCCTCAGCCCGTGCCTCCCGGTCAGTCCAGCGCCAGTCCGTTGCCGTTGTAGGGGCGCAGCATGCTGCGCCCACAGCCCGCGCCTCCCGTCCAGCCACGCGCCAGTCCGTTGTCGTTGTAGGGACAAGGCATGCCTTGCCCACAGCCCGCGCCTCCCGATCAGCCAAACGCCAGCCCGTTGCCGTCGTAGGGGCGCAGCATGCTGCGCCCTCAGCATGAGGCCGAGGCGTCTTGGCCGTGCCCCTGCAAGCACCCCGAACGCACCCGCCGGCAAGCGGCTTGATTGGGTCGCCTTGCCGAGTACAATCCAATGAAGGGATCGGGTGGGGTTTGGCGCGTCCAGCGGGAGGAAAACGCTATGAGACGGTTCATTTACGCGATCGTCGTTCTGACATTGTTCTTCACCACCGGCTGCATCAGCCTGCGGATTGGAACATCGCCCGGCAGACCTGGGGCCCAAGTCAGCGGACTGGTCAACGGATACGCCACGCTCGACGGGCTGCACAGGTACAACGGCACCATCTTCCAATTCGGGCTCTTCGACATGTCCGAGCGGCCGGGGGAGATCCTCAGCGCCGACCTCTGGCCCATCGCCGGGTTCGGCGTGGGCCTCGTCGGCGCGCGCATCCGCATCCTCATGCTCGACATGGGGCTGGGCGTCCTCTGGTACGACCCCACGCCGCCCCCGCCTCCGCCCCCCTCCGTCAGGGTCGATACCGTCGCCGCCATCACCGCGCCCGACGCGGCTTCCCAATAAGCGGCGCATCGGCAGGGGCAAGGCATCCCTTGCCCCTGCGCGCGCTGTGGCCGCAATCGATCACGGCTCGATGCTGACGTGAAGGACCCCTGTCATCGGCGGCTTTCCTTTTCCGTACGACGCCGTAATCGTGCAATCCTGAGCCGAAGAAACCCCCTTCGTGCCCAGCAGCCCCGTCTTCCCCATCTTCGCATAAGTGGCCGGTGCGCAGGACCACTTCACTTCATCCGTGACGGCGCGTTCCCCTCCGGTGTTGAAGTGAGCGGTGCAAGTGTACTGCTCCGGCGGAGCGCCGCCGGTAACGGGAGAGGCTCCCGCCACCGTCAGCGACTCCACGCTGCCGATCGAGAAATCGTTGTCGCTCTCATCCCAATCCGAGTTGTCCACCATGCTCACGCGGATCCTGTAACCGGCCCCGTCGTCGTACGCAGACGCCCCGGGAACCCCCGCGCCCACCGTCCACTTGAACGGGCTCTTCGTTGCGCGCGCGGAGAGCGTCCACGGCCCCTCGCCGGCTCCCTTGAACAATTCGATCCGGACCGCCGCCCCCTTGGGGAGGCTGAAAGAATCCCAGGAGATCATGCAGGTTTTCCCGCGCTCCAGCGTGATCCCTCCGGCCGACGGATAAGTCACCTGCACGCCGTAGGGCGCAATCGCCAGGGCGTGCTGTGTACCCGCGCAAATGGCCGTGACGGCGGACAATCCGCGGACCTGAGCGAAAACGGACGGATTCTTCGTCTTCCCCAGCCCGCACCCGGCCGCGTATCCGGCGGCCCAGACCGTTCCGTCGCTCTTGAGCGCTATGGAGGTCTCTCCGCCCGCCGAAATGGCAACCACGTTGTCAAGGCCGGGGACCTGCGTGAAAACGTTGCGGGAGGTCATGTCGCCCAATCCAAGTTGACCGGCGTCATTGCTGCCGGTCGCCCAGACGTGGCCATCCTCGTCGAGCGCCAGAGAGTGGCTGCCGTTGCAGTTCCCGGCGACGGCAACGATGCCGCTCATGCCGGTCACGTGCGTCAGGGTTTGCCGGGTGGCGAAGTCCCCCAGCCCGAGTTGGCCCGAGCCATTGAGCCCCATGCTCCAGAGGCTCCCGTCGCTCTTGACCACCAGCGAGTGATAGGAACCCGCGCCGATGGAGACGATATCGGAGCTCGTCGTAATCTGGACGAACCCATAATGGTAGGTCGTGTCGCCGGTGCCAAGCTGTCCGGCGTCGTTATTGCCCGTCGCCCACAAATCGGAGTCCTTGATCGCCAGCGAAAAATGCATCCCCCCGGCGATGGCGGAGACGCCGGAACTTGTCGGGCACTTGGCGAACTGGACGATGTAGCCATCTTCGGCGAAGCCCGCCGCGCCATCCACATTCCTGCCCACCCCCCATACAGCCGAATCCGTATCGCTCGCCAGCGAATGGTACCCGCCCCCGGCGACCGACGCCGCGTTCGACACCGCGGAAATGAGCGTGAAGACGTCCGCTTCATCCGCGGTCCCCAGGCCGATTGCGCCAAAGTTGTTGCTGCCGGCCACGTAAAGTGCGCGGTCGCCCGCGACCACCAGCGAATGCGCTCCCCCCGCGCCGATGGCGCTCACGTGGGGCAGCCCAGGGACCATCGTGAACGCGGTGCGCGCATCCGTGTCGCCCAACCCCAACTGGCCGTAAGCGTTGACGCCCGTCACGAAAAGGCGCGCATCCTTGGCCCACCCCGACTGCGCGACGACCGCCAGAACGGCAAAGCAGGAGATCACGACTACCGCCCGTATCGCTTGCACGCGCATCACATGGCTCCTAAAACAAAACCCACCCATCGCCGCACGCCGCCCCGCGTGGCCGCAGTATCCGCTTGCGCAATGTGGATGTCAAGGCGCGAGGTGGTCGTGGCAGTGAAACAGACCGGGGGAGAGAAACAAAGCAGCGCGGACCATCAAACCGCGTCCCGCGCCGTTGCGGAGGCCGCCGGGGGGAAGTGGAGAGGATCGCAAGGAGAACCCTGGGGCCGCTGGGTTCTCCTTCCTAATCGTCGTTTCACCGGCGGACCGTCCCGGAGGGACGATGTGATAATAGGCAGGCGGCTTCAGCCCCTGCTGCGTGGGGCGCCCCTTTCTTTCACGCGTCCCATGGGGACGCGGTGAAGGCGGCGGGCGAAGGCCGGCAATCGCACTTGGAGCAGTCTCACCGCGTCCCGACGGGACGCGCACAAAGAGGGCGCGCGCAATACCGGCACTGAAGTGCCGGCCTATTATCACCGCGCCCCGACGGGGCGCCCGAACGTACGCCAATCAATATGCGTCGCCGAGCGGAAAGAGTTGCACCCCGCCCATCCTCATAATGGGCAAGGCATGCCTTGCCCCTACACCCCTCGCCGTCACAGTGCCCCTCTGCGTCTTCCCCTTGCCGTTCCGCCGTTACCGCATCCGTGCGTATCTGTGTCGATCTGTGGACACCCCCGTCGTTGCCGTATCCGCGCCCAACCGTCCTCTTTCGCGCCTTTCGTGTGTTTCGTAGTTCCCCTCGCCAGCCGTTGCCGCATCCGTGCGTATCCGTGTCCATCTGTGGTTTCCCCTTGCCGTCCCGTCGTTGTCGTATCCGCAGCCCAACCGTCCCCTTTCGCGCCTTTCGTGTGTTTCGTAGTTCCCCCCGCCCGCCGTTGCCGTATCCGTGCGTATCTGTGTCGATCTGTGGACACCCCTTCGTCGCCGTATCCGTGCTTGTCCATGCCCATCTGTGGACACCCGGCCGTTCATTCACCCCCGCAGCGACCGGTGGAGGGGGAAGGCGTTGGGGTAGTGCGTGATCTCCGGCTCCCCCTCGGCGCGCAGCACCACGGCGATCACGTCGAACCGGAGCGGATGCTCGCGCAGCTTGTTCTGCTCGGCGAAGCCCAGCGCCGTCAGGCTGAGTTTGCGCTGTTTGGAAGGGGAGACCGCCTCCGCCGGGTCGCCCCAGGTCGTCCCGGTGCGCGTCTTGACCTCAATGAAAACGACCTCATCACCCTCGCGGGCAATGAGGTCGATTTCTCCCAGTTGCGAACGGCAATTGCGACGCAGAATCTTGAACCCGCGCTTGCGGAGGAACTCGGCGGCCAGGCGTTCGCCCAGCGGGCCCGGCTCCTCCGGCTTGCGTTTGCCGAAAATCACTTCTTCTCGGCGACCGGCTTCTCAGCCGTCTTTGCAACCACCGGCTTCGCAGCCGCCGGCGCTTCCGCGGCGGGGGCCTCGGTCCCGGGAATCTCGACCGAGCCGTGCACCGTGCGCCCCTTGATGCGGGTCGCCTTGCCGGTGCGATCGCGCAGGTAATACAGCTTGGCGCGGCGGACTTCACCCTTGTGCGTCACGCGGATATCCACCAGCGTGGGGCTGTGCAGCGGGAAGGTGCGCTCGACTCCTTCGCCCTGCACGAGGCGGCGGACCACGACGGACTCGCGGTTGCGCGTTCCCTTGCGCCCCACCACCGTGCCGGCGAAAATCTGCACGCGCTCCTTGTCGCCTTCCTTGATCTTGCTGCGAACCTCGACCGTGTCGCCAACGCCGAAGTCCCAGGTACGGTCCTTCATCTGGGCCTTCTCAAGCTGCTGAATGATGGGGTGACTCATGCTCTCCTCCAGTTAAGCACACGGACGGACACGGACAAAGACCCAACCGACCTCTAGCGCGCGTCCCGCGGCGGGACCACGCCTTGCTTCATCAACAAATCCGGGCGGCGCAGCGCCGTCCGCAGCCGCGCCTGCTCCTCGCGCCAGGCGGCCACCTTGCCGTGGTCCCCCGAGCGCAGCAACTCCGGCGCTTCCATCCCGCGAAACAGCGGCGGGCGCGTGTACTGCGGCCAGCCCAACAACCCCTGGCTGAAGCAGTCCCGCCGGGAAGACTCCTCGTCCCCCAGCACTCCCGGGATCAGCCGGGTCGCCGCATCCACAATGCACATCGCCGCCAGTTCCCCTCCGGTCAGGACAAAGTCCCCCACGGAGATCTCGTCGGCGTTCAGGCCGGCGGGGATGCGCTCGTCATATCCTTCGTAATGGCCGCACAGAATCAGCAATCGATCCAGCCCGGCCAGCTCCTCCGCCACCTTCTGCGTCAGCAAGCGGCCCTGCGGAGAGGTCAAAATCCGGCGCGTGGGGCCCGACTCGCGCTCGATGCTCTCCACCGCATCGAACACCGGCCCGCACATCAGCACCATCCCGGGCCCGCCGCCGTAAGGGCGGTCATCCACATTGCGCCGCGTCCCTTCGCCGAAGGTCCGCAGGTCGTGCAGGTGGAATTCCACCAACCCCTTCTCCTGCGCAATGCGCAGCATGCTCTCGCGCAGCACCGGCTCGAACATGCCCGGAAACAGCGTGAGGATGTCAATGCGCATGGCCTTCGCCTTGGGAAAAGGGGCCGAGCCGGCGGCTACTTCGCAGCCGCGACCTTCTTGATCCCGGCCTTCTTGATCATGTTAGCCACCGTATCCGACGGCTGCGCGCCGACGCTCAGCCAATACTGAATGCGTTCGCGCTCCATGACCACCTGCTTCTCAGCCGGGGCCAGCGGATCATAGTAGCCGAGGATCTCGACGGACTTCCCGTCGCGCTTTCCCTTTGCGTCGGCCGCGACCACCCGGTAGAACGGACGGCCCTTGCGGCCCATCTTCATCAGCCGAATTCTGACCACGTGTTCTCCTGCCTTTGCTGTTGAACCATCGCCGTCCGTTTGCGGACGGCGCGATGCCCCGCACTACCTGGGGCGCTTCCCGGGGCGCATGCCGGACATCTTGGCGGCCCCGCCCGGCATCCGCGTCATCAGACCGCCGAGCGCCTTGCTCTTGCCGCCGCTTTCGCTGAACATCTTCATCATCTTCTTCATCTGGCGGAACTGCTTCAGGAGCTGGTTGACCTCCTGCGCCGTCGTCCCGCTCCCCGCCGCGATGCGTTGCCGCCGCGACGTGTCGATCACATCCGGGTCCATGCGTTCGCGCGGCGTCATCGACCGCACAATCGCCTCGACGCGCGGAATCTCATTCTGCGCGCTCGAAAAATCCATCCCGCCCATTCCCGGCAGCAGGCCCAGCACGTCCTTCAGCGACCCCAGCTTCTTGACCTGCTGAAGCTGATCCAGAAAATCCTCCAGCGTCAGCGTGCGCTTGCGGATCTTCTCTTCAAGCTCGCGCGCCTTCTCCACGTCGGCCTGGGCCTGGACCTTCTCGACGAAGCTCACCACGTCGCCCATGCCCAGAATGCGCGAAGCCATCCGGTCCGGATGGAACTCCTCCAGCGCTTCCAGCTTCTCCCCGACGCCGATAAACTTCACCGGCTTGCCGGTCACCGCCTTGATGCTCAGCGCCGCGCCGCCGCGCGCGTCGCCATCCAGCTTCGTCAGGATCACCCCGTCAATTTCGAGTTGCTGATTGAACTCGTTTGCGCTATTGACGGCATCCTGCCCGGTCATCGCGTCGCAGACAAGGAAAATATGCTGCGGCTTCGCCTTTTCCTTGACCTCGCGCAACTCTTCCATCAGCGCCTGGTCGATATGCAGGCGCCCCGCGGTGTCCAGAATCACCATATCGCAATTGCGGTCGCGCGCCACCTGAACGGCGCGCTCGCAGATGCGCGGGGGCCGGCCCCCCTCTTCCGCGTACACCGGCACATTCAACTGCTGGCCCAGCACCTTCAACTGCTCGATCGCCGCCGGGCGCTGCACGTCCGCCGCCACCAGCAGCGGGGCGTGTCCCTTGTGCGTCAGGTACAGCGCCAGCTTCGCCGCCGTCGTCGTCTTGCCGGAGCCCTGCAGCCCCGCCAGCATAATCACCACCGGGCCATGCTCGGAGTGGCGGATCGTATGGTCCACCGGCCCCATCAGATTCACCAGCTCGTCATGGACGATCTTGACGACCTGCTGGCCCGGGGCCACGCTGCGCAGCACCTCCTGGCCCTTCGCGCGCTCAATGCAGGCGTTGGTGAAATCCTTCACCACCTTGTAGCTCACGTCGGCTTCCAGCAGGGCCATGCGGATTTCCCGCATCGTCTCCCGCGTGTTGTCCTCAGTGATAACGCCCGTCCCCCGCAGCTTGCGGAGGATGCCATCGAGATTTTTCGTCAGCGAATCGAACATTTTCTCCCCCTGCCGCTGCAAAGGCAGCGAGGCCGAAGCACCTTATTATAATGTCCGGCGTGAGATTATCAAGTCATGTCGTGACTTGCGACAGTCTAACACATGCCCGGCGCGGAGAAAAAGTCGAGACACAATATTTTCTCGCGCAGTAACTCTGGGCACATTGGGGTGTTACAATTAGAACTGGGTTCACAACTGTAGCGCGGGTTATCAAACCCGCGAACTCATTGGCGCGGACTTGATAGTCCGCGCTACATGTCAAGTTGTGAAACCATCTCTAGAGAAAGGTGCCGTGTTCCGACCTCCATTGTGAGAGGGGACTGCTTGGCCAGGAAACCGCTGTCCGGAGGGAGAAGGCTCATCCTCGTCATTCTAACCACGCTTGGCGTCTGCCTGCTGGCGGGGATTGTCACCGTCTGGTACATCATCGGCATGCCCGGCCGCAGTTGGCGCGGCCCGCTGCCTGAGATGACGCCGCAGCAAAGGGCGCTCGAAGCGGCCCTCCGAAAGGACGTTCAGGCGCTGGCGGGGGAGATCGGCGACCGCAACCTCTATCGCCTCGCCGAACTGGGCAAGGCGGCCGACTTCATCGACGCGCAGTTGCGCGCGGCGGGCTACTCCGTCACGCGCGAGACCTTCAGCGCGGACAAGAAACAATTCCAGAACCTCATCGCCGAGAAACGCGGCGTCGCGCGTCCCGAGGAGATCGTCATCGTCGGCGCGCACTACGACACCTGCAGCAACCCCGGCGCCAACGACAACGGCAGCGGCGTCGCCGCCATGGTCGCGATAGCCCGCGACATGGCCGGGCGTTCGCCGCAACGCACCGTGCGCTTCGTCGCCTTCGCCAACGAGGAACCGCCATACTTCCAGACCGAGGAAATGGGCAGCCGCGTCCATGCCCGTAACTGCCGCAAGCGCGGCGACCGCATCGTCGCCATGCTCACGCCCGAGACCATCGGCTGCTACAAGGACGCCCCCGGCAGCCAGAAACTGCCCTATCCCTTCGGCGCGCTCTATCCTTCCACCGGCAACTACATCGCATTCGTCGGGAACACAGCGTCGCGCTCCCTGATACGGCGCTGCGTCGGCACGTTCCGCCGCGCCGAGCCATTTCCCTCCGAAGGGGGCGCGCTGCCGGAATTTATCCCCGCCTCCGGCCTGTCCGACCAATGGTCCTTCTGGCAGGAAGGGTATCCCGGCCTCATGGTCACCGACACCGCCTTCTTCCGTTACGAGTACTATCATGCCGCACAGGACACCCCCGACAAACTCCAGTACGACCGCATGGCGCGCGTCGTCGAAGGCCTCAGCGCCGTCGTCAGGGACCTGGCAGAATAAAGTCGGGACATAATACTTTATCTTGCCGCTAAGTTAAGTCGTGACATAATACTTTATCCCAACGCCAACCTATGTAACCATAATGTGTTAGCGCTTTATAAAGTATTGTGTCCCGACTTTATCCCGCGGCGAGCCCCGCCGTCACGGCGTTGAAAATACTCCATCCCTGACGTAGAATCCCCCGCGTCAATCCTTTCGGAGAAACCATGAGCCTTCTGACGGTCGCCCTAACCTGCGCGGCGTTGTTCGCAGCCGCGTATTACTTTTATGGCCGGCTGCTCTCGCGGTGGTTCGGACTGAACCGCGACGCGCAAACCCCCGCTGTCTCGTTACGCGACGACGTGGACTACGTCCCCATCGAGCCGAAATTTCTCCTCGGCCAGCACTTCTCCGCCATCGCCGCCGCCGGGCCCATTGTCGGCCCGATCCTGGCCAGGATGATGTTCGGCTGGCTTCCGGCGCTGCTCTGGATCGTCATCGGCTCCATCTTCATCGGCGGCGTGCACGACTTCGCCGCGCTCGTGGCCTCCATCCGGCACAAGGCCGGCTCCATCGCGCAGATCATCCGCGAGCACATGACGCGCACATCCTACCTCCTCTGCATGATCTTCGTCTGGATTGCGCTGGTGTACGTGGTGGTCGCCTTCACCGACATTGTCGCAACCTCCTTCGTCGGGACCCAGACGCTGGAGAACGGCGTGATCGTCACCGGCGGCGGCATCGCCGCCAGCTCCATGATCTACCTTGTGCTGCCGGTCATCATGGGCCTGATGTTGCGGTTCACGAAGCTTTCACTGGGCGCTGCCACCCTGATCTTCCTTCCGCTGGTCGGCGCCGCGATCTGGGCGGGGCAGTACATCCCGCTGGACCTCGCCTCCATGGTGGGGCTGAGCGCTGAGAACTCCGTGCGGTTGTGGGACGTTCTGCTCCTGGCATACTGTTTCGTCGCCTCGCTCGTGCCGATGTGGATACTCCTCCAGCCGCGCGGGCACCTCGGCGGCTACTTCCTTTACTGCGCGCTCGGCGCGGGGCTGTTGGGATTGCTCTTCGGCGGGCACGGCGTCGAGTACCCCGCCTTCATCGGCTGGAGCACAGCGCGCGGGGAGGCGCTCTTCCCCATGCTCTTCATCACCATCGCCTGCGGCGCCTGCTCCGGCTTCCACGCCCTCATCGCCAGCGGGACCACCTCCAAGCAGTTGAAGCGCGAGACCGACGCGCGCCCCGTTGGGTACGGCACCATGCTGCTGGAGGGAATGGTGGCCGTCGTCTCCCTCTGCTGCCTGATGATGCTCCCGGCCAACAGCGGCATCACCAACCCCAACTACATTTATGCCTCGGGCATCGGCAATTTCCTGCGGATCATCCACATCCCCGTCCTCCTCGGCATCTCCTTCGGGCTGCTGGCCTTCACCACCTTCGTCTACGACACGCTCGACGTCTGCACGCGGCTGGGGCGCTACATCATGCAGGAACTTACCGGTTGGCAGGGGCAGGCGGGGCGGTGGGTCGCCACCGCCGTCACCGTCATCGTGCCGCTCTACTTCGTCATCCAGAAAGTCACCGACGCCGCCGGCCGGCCGATCCCCGCCTGGAAACTCTTCTGGCCCCTCTTCGGCGCGAGCAACCAGCTCTTGGCGGCGCTGACGCTGCTGGGGATCACGGTCTGGCTTTATCGCACGCGCCGGGCCTGGTGGGTCTGGCCGGTCGTTGGCGTGCCGGGGGCGTTCATGTACGTCATGAGCATGTGGGCGCTATTCGGCTTCATCAAGCAGGGGTTCTTCAAGCCGGTGGCCGAAGTGCGGCAGGTTCCGGGGGGCCTCGTCAGTTGGGTCGCCCTGTTGCTCGCGGGCCTGTCGCTCATGCTGCTGGTAGAAGCCGTGCGCGTCCTCATCAAAGTGCGCCGCGAGCCGGCGAACGAAAAGTCGTGACACAATACTTTATCCCGACGCTAACCCGTGTGGTCGCAGCAGGTTACCGCCTTGTAAAGTATTATGTCCCGACTTTATGGCCATAAGTCGGGACACAATACTTTCGCCCATTGCTGGCGCACGACGTTGCAGTACGCTGAACCATGAAGTAATATTATGTCCCGACTTTTCAATGGGGAGGGGGCGTCTGGCACATGGGAAGATTATCGCGTGTCGTCATTCCGGATTGTGCGCATCATGTGACCCAGCGTGGGGTGCGATCTCAGCCGGTCTTCTCCGACGATGCAGACCGCCAACTGTATCTGCGTCTGCTGATCGAGGAGGGGGACAAGCACGGGCTGAAATTTCTATCCTGGTGCCTGATGGCCAACCATGTGCACTTCATAGTCGTGCCTCGGAGTTGCGAGAGCCTTGCCGGCGCGTTTGGGGAAGCGCATCGAAAATTCACATGGCGCATCAACCGGCGCGAAGGGGTGCGCGGATATCTCTTCCAGGGTCGGTTCTTCTCCTGCCCTTTGGACGAGGCGCATGGAATGGCTGCCGTTCGATACGTCGAGCGAAATCCGGTTCGCGCCGGGTTGGTGGAGCAGGCTTGGGAGTATCCTTGGTCAAGCGCGGGGTTCCATGCCGGCGAGCGGGCGCGGGATCCCCTCGTGGCTGACCGTGACTTGGTGGGGACCGCGCAGGAATGGCGCGAATGGCTTCTCTCCGATCCGGAAGATATGCCCGCATTGCGAAAAGCAACCAGCACCGGCCGGCCGTGCGGAGACGCGCAATTCGTCCGGAGAGTCGAGCGTGTGACGGGTCTCGACTTACAGGACAAGCGGATGGGGCGGCCCCCAATAAAGTCGGGACATAATACTTTATCACAACGTTAAAAGGTGTTGTAGCAAGGTGTTACGGTAGTGTAAAATATTGTGTCCCGACTTTACGGAGGAATGCGGTTGAGGAAAGGCGCAACTGGAATCCTGGCTTCGCCCGCGGCGCGGTTTCTGCGCACACAAGGGCCCATCCTTGCGCTGCTCCTCCTGCTGGCGATTCTCGCCTTCAACAGCTTCGACAACTACGTCGCCAGCGACGATCTGAAATGGGTCACCCGATCCATCGGCGATTCCGCCCGTCCCTGGCGCGTCTTCAGCGTGAGCGACCCGCTGTTCGGCCACTACTACCGCCCCATGCCGCAATTGGCCTGGCTGGTCAACTACTACTTCTGGGGCTTCAACTTCAACGGCCACCAGGCCATGTACCTGGTCCTCTGGCTCGCCGTGGTTTGGCTCGTGTATCAGGTCGGAGTGCGAATCGCCGGGCGAGGCGCCGGCTTCATCGCCGCCGCGCTCTTCGGCTTCAACGATATCTACCTGATGATGGCCAGTTGGAAATCCTGGTACACCAGCATGGTTGAACTGGCTGCCGTACTCGCCTGGGCGGTTTTCTATCTGGACTGGCTGGAGACGCGCACTCGCGGCAAGCTGATCGGCTGGATGGCCTGCGCGCTCGTGGCCGTCCTGTCCCGCGAACTGGCTCCGCTCGTGATCTCGGCGGCGATTCTCTTCAGCCTCGTCCTGCCGGCTCTGCTCGACCGGAAGGAGAAGGCCTGGAAGGGGAAGCTCGCGCTGGCAGCCGCATGGCTCCTGCTCACCGGCGGCGTGCTCGCCGCGCTCCCGTCGTACCGGGAGAGCTTCGCGGCTTTGCTCCACGGCGGGAGCGGCGCGGCCCAGAGCCTCGCCTGGGGGAACATCGGCCAGCGCTTCTGGACCCATTCCGGAAGCATATTCTTCAACGGCATCAGCCGTTACCTACTCTATCTGGCCGCGCTATTGCCCGCGCTGAACTGCCTGCGCCGCTGGGCGGGGCGCTCCGGCTCGGGACGCGACCGCTTCGCTCTGATCGGCGCGCTGCTCATCGGCTCCGTCCTCCTGGCGCTCCCCGCCAACGCCAACGTCCTCGGCCCGCGGGCGTGGGAATTTGTCCGCGCCTTCATCCTGCCGCTGACCCATGGCCTCCTCCTGGCCTTCCTCCTCTTCGCCGCCTTCACAGGCGACCGATGGGACCGTATGCTCGGCGCTTCGTTCCTGGTCTCGTTCGTGCCCATCCTCTTCCTCCAGCACAGTTCCAACGCCTATCACATGATGGCCTTCGCCGCGCTCGCGCTGTTCACCGGCAAGCAGATCGCGCCTCTTGTGCAGGAATGCTGGGGCCGTCTCAGGTCGCGTCTGCCGCAGGAAGGGGGGAAAGAAAGCTGGATCGCCCTCAGTGCCATACTGCTGCTCATCCTGGCCGGGCAGGCGGTCATGCTCGTTCGCGACGTGCGGGCCGGCTTGGAAAAAATGCGCACCGACGTGACCATGGGGCGCGCCATGCGCGCGCAAGTGGATGAGACCGTCGCCATCACCGCCTTCAACGTCCGGAGCAGAAAAGTCTCCGTCGCCAACGATCCCTATTCGCTGCTGGCCGGGCAGATTCTCAACGCCGATTACGGCTTCGAAGTCGCCCCGCTGGAAAAGCCGGGAAGCCAGATGGTGGGATTGCGGCTCTTCGACGTCCCGCTGCGCGTGTACAGTCATGCCGTCGCGTATAGCGACGCGCTCTTCCAGCGCTACAACCATCCCCTGCTGAAGCCGGACCCCGGCTTCGAGACGCTTCCGCTGGGGGGGACCGTGGTCGAAGGGGGCCGGACCGGCCGGCATGCGATGGCCGCCTTCGGTCGCGGCGCGCAGCCGGTGAACGTCCAACTTCCCTCCAGTGAATTCACCCTGCCCCCCGGCGCCTACGTCTTCGGCGGCTTCGTCAAAGTCGAAGCGGAGGCGGTCAAATCAGTCACCCTCACCCTGGCCGAGCAGGGGGGCGACCCCAGGGACGCCCTCGTGCGCAGCACCCCGCCGGCCGCGCAATCTGCGCCTCAGTGGGAATTGCTTTGGGAGGACGCCGCCACTCCGCGAGAGAGCCGGTTCATCTTCCGCATTCTGGATGTGGAAGGGCTCAAGAGCGGGCGCGTGCTGGTCGACGACATCTTCCTCTGTCCCGTGGGCGCGCTCATCGCCGACTTGGAGCGGGAGAAAGCCGCCGCCGAAACGCCGCCGGCTGACGACAAGCAACCCTGATGGAAATGCAGTCGTGTATCACTTACGCGCGGGGCGGCTTGCCCCTTTGTCACCTTGAGCGTAGCGAAAGGTCTTTTGGAGCGCTAACCGTTCGCCTGTCGAAAGATTCTTCGCTACGCTCAGAATGACTTCGCGCGAAAGTGATGCACGACCGGAAATGCGGCGAGTGGGGGAACGACTCGGATCAGTTCTGATCCGTCGGCGTTGGGAACTGGACGGAAATGGCGGTTTTCACCGGCGTCAGCCTGCTGGTGATCGGTTCCTTGTAATTCGGGCGCGGCACCGTAACGGGCGTGTACACGTACGGGAGTTCCGTGCTGATGTCCAGGTGCGTAAAGGGCAGACTACCGGTGATGGGCTCCTTGTAGTTCGTCAGGCGCGCAGTGGACGGCTCGAAATACTTCGCCCGGCGGCCGGTGATATCGACCGGGATGTAGGGGAGGGTATCCGAAATCGCCGTGCGGGTTGCCGGGAGCCGCGCCGTGATCGGCTGGTTGGAACTCGGCATCCGGTCCGTGAGCTTCGTATCGGGCAGCAACTGCGCTTCCGCGCGCGAAGCGAACCCCGCCAGCAGCGCCAGTCCGGCCAGCATCAACAGAACTTTTCTCATACGCTCCTCATACCTCGCCACCCAGCCAGATTGTATAACCCCCGCCCGCCTTCGTCAACAAGCACTCTCAGGAATCCGGAGGCGGCGGGCCCTCGTTCCCTCACGGTTCCTTGCTTGTAAGACCGCATCCATCCGGCTAGAATCACTCTGTTGGCGTTCGCCTGGGCCCTTGTCGGAAGAGACCGCTTGCCCGAAGAACGACTGCTCTCGGCATACCGCAAAATGCTGCTCATCCGCCTCATGGAAGAGCGGATCGGCGCCCTCTTCACCGAGGGGGCCATCGCCGGCACCTGCCATCTCTGCATCGGGCAGGAAGCCGTGGCCGTTGGCGTCGCCGAAGCGCTGGAACTGGGGGACGAAGTCGTCAGTTGCCACCGGGGGCACGGCCATCTCCTGGCCATGGGGGGAGAGCCCGCCCGGCTTCTGGGCGAACTGATGGGGCGTCAGATCGGCTACTGCCGCGGGCGCGGCGGCTCGCAGCATCTCAGCGCCCCGGGGATCGGCCTGCTGGGCACCAACGGCATCACCGGCGGCGGAATCCCCATCGCCACCGGGGCCGCCCTCTCCGCCCATCTCCTGCGCACCGGCGCGGCCATCGTCTGCTTCTTCGGCGATGGCGCAACCAACCAGGGCGTCTTCCACGAATCGCTCAACATGGCCGCCCTCTGGAGCCTCCCCGTCCTCTACGTCTGCGAGAACAATCGTTACGCCATGTCCGAGCCGGTCTGCCGCACGGTCGCCGGCGGGGACATCCTCGCCCGCCCGCGCGCCTACGGCATCTCCGCCGAGTGCGTCGACGGCATGGACGTCGAAGCCGTCGAAGCGGCCGCCCGGCGCGCCCTCGCCCCCCTCCGCGCCGGCAAGGGCCCGGCCTTCATCGAGGCCGCCACCTACCGCTTCTGCGGCCACTCCAAGAGCGACAAGCTTCTCTACCGCACCCGCGAAGAGGAGGCGAAGTGGCGCGAGCGCGACCCGCTCACCCTCACTCGCCTCAAACTCGAAAAGGCGGGCTGGAAGGAGACCCTCCCCTGGATCGAGGAGGAAGTCCGCCGGCAGATCGCCGAGGCCGAGGAGGCCTGCCGCCGCTCCCCGCTCACCCCGCCCGAGACCGCGCTGCAGGGGGTCTACGCCGATGCCTGAAAAAGTCGGGACACAATACTTTACACCCCGCAGGCCCCGGCGCATTCCGCCGTCCTTCCCCGAAAGTATTGTGTCCCGACTTTTTCGGAAGGGGGGGCGTCGCGATGCCTGAAATGTACTTCAGCGACGCGATTCGCGCCGCACTCGACGAAGCCCTCACGCGCGACGCCTCCGTCGTGCTCATGGGCGAGGACATCGGCCCTTACGGCGGCGCCTTCGGCATCACCCGCGGCCTCCATGAGAAGTACGGGCCGGAGCGGATCATCGAGACGCCGATCTCCGAGAACGGCTTCGTCGGCGTGGCCGTCGGCGCGGCCATGACCGGCCTCCGCCCCGTCGTCGAAATCATGTTCATGGACTTCATCCTCCTGGCCGCCGACCAGATCATCAACCACGCCGCGAAACTGCATTACATCTACGACGGGCAGGTGAAAGTGCCGCTGGTGATCCGCGCGCCCGCCGGGGCCGGCCGCGGCTACGGCGCGAGCCACTCGCAGAACCTGGAGAACGTCTTCCTCAGCGTCGCCGGACTTAAAATCGTCTGCCCCGCCACACCCGCCGACGCCAAGGGCCTTCTCGCCGCCGCGATCCGCGACCCGAACCCCGTCCTCTTCATCGAGCCCAAAGCGCTCTACGGCGCGCGCGGCGAAGTGCCGGAAGGGGATTACACGGTTCCGCTGGGCGTTGCGCGGCTCGCGCGCGAAGGGAAAGACCTTTCCATCATCACCTACGGCGCCTGCGTGCCGCTTGCCCTGGCCGCCGCCGGCGAGTTGAGCGAAGGGGGCCTGGAGGCGGACGTTCTCGACCTGCGCACCCTCAAACCGATGGACCTGACCGCCCTCGAAGCCACGGTCGCTAAGACCGGCCGCTGCATCGTTCTGGAAGAAGGGCCGCTCACTGGCGGCATCGGCGCGGAAGTTTCCGCCCGCATCGGCGAACGCTGCTTCCGCGCCCTCAAAGCGGGCGTCCAGCGCGTCGCCGCGCAGGACACCCCCATCCCATCCGCCACACCCCTCGAGCACGCCGTGCTCCCCTCTGTCGCCGCCCTGCTCGCCGCCGCAGACAGACTCTTCGAATGATCCGGAGACTCCCCCATGCGTGACGGACCGTCGGAAAATGTGGCTACGCTTCTTGGCGTCATGGCGATTTGTTTCTGGAGCACCTCTTTTGCCACCTCGGGGAGCCTCGCAACCGAAATCGGATCGCTCACCGCAGCCGCGCTGGCGTTCATCATCGGCGGCACACTGGGTCTGATGCCCCTGGCGGTCTCCCCCTTCCGGCGGCGGCATCTGTTCGCGATGCGCCCGGACTACCTGATCATCTGCGGCGGGCTGGTCGCCATTTACGCGGTAAGCATCTATCTTGCCGTCGGCCTGGCCAAAGACAGCCAGCAGGTGCTTGAAGTGAGCGTGCTGAATTACCTTTTCCCGACATGCACGCTGCTCTTCTCCATCCCTATTCTCAAGGCGCGCGCGCGCCCGACGCTGGCGCTGGGGGTCGGCGCGGCATTCGCCGGAGCGCTCCTGGCCCTGACCAACGGGCGGAGTTTCGACTGGTCGTCGCTGTGGGTCCGGCTGGAATCGGACTGGCTTCCCTATCTGCTTGGATTCTGCGCGGCGGTATCGTGGGCGCTCTACAGTGTGCTCTCCCGGCGATTGGCCGCGGGCTCCAAGGGAAACGCCGTGCCGCTCTTCATTCTTTTTGCCGGGCTGGTCCTGCTTGGGTGCAGCGCCGTCCGAGGGGAGGCGCACCACTGGTCGGCGCGCGCCATAGGAGAACTCTTCTTCATGGCGCTGATTCCCATCCTGCTGGCCTACGTGTTCTGGGACATGGCCATGCGGCGCGGGCGGATCGTTCTGGTTACGGCGCTCTCCTACTTCACCCCCGT
>Ga0114951_10001932_pt1 | contig 24457 bp, 7 predicted proteins | sample AM7aDNAmetaG_FD_88677 | JGI IMG/M metagenome (GOLD analysis project Ga0114951, IMG submission 88677) | Freshwater microbial communities from Finland to study Microbial Dark Matter (Phase II) - AM7a DNA metaG | ecosystem: Environmental > Aquatic > Freshwater > Lake | place: Finland: Lake Alinen... | reverse complement strand
TTCACAGGGCGTAGTAAAGAGAAAAAAGAAGCAAAAAAGAGAAAGCTGCTACTACTGATATGATTTCTCTACGAAGAACCACGATGATTATTATTGGTATCGTTCCGGTGATTACCTACAAGCATGTGATTAGCGTTCGTCTTTAGCTCTTCATCGCCACCCTTTATGGACATGAATAGATTTACGGCACCTTCATGGCTTTCACCGGCATGACGCTTTCCTAAGTAGTAGGTACACATGGCATCGCAGGCCGAGATAGAAGAGTGGATGGCGTTTATGGCGGATGCGTTCCATTCTTCTGACGCAAAAGAGCTTTTTGCGGCATGAAAGCATTCTTCGGATTTTTTAATAAAATTCACATAGAGCGATTTCTGGACATCCCTGGTGGTAAGCTTTGGTGTCATTGTCTTCCTCGTTTCCTATTATAAGATTGGGGTACCGTTATTGATTTCGGAAAGTATGGCAAGGTCTTTTTTCTGTGCCATTTCCTGCTCGGTCAGAATGTATGGGGCAAGGCGATTTCCGTAGGTCTCAAAACATATATGTGATAGTTTCTCGATAGATGGTTCAATCTTCTTTTTATCGCCCGCATCCTTAACGAGTATAAAAATATCAATATCACTGTCGGATTTTTCCAATCCCTTCGACACAGAGCCGAATAATACTACTTTCTGCGCGAGAGCTTTCGGAATAGTTTCTTTTATAACAGTTTTTAAGTCATTAAGAGGATCTTTTATTCCAGATGCATTCTCAGTAAGAAACGAGAGCGCCTTAAATGCGTAGCTTTTATGATTTACTTTCCAAAGGTGAGAGCCTCCGACCGTTACAAAACTCCCGAAGTTAAGCGTGGCAAGTTCCCTCATAGTTCTATTAATGCTCATGTGGGAAACCTTTAGCACAGAAGCGATTTCCCGCTCACTCATGGTAGCATTATGGGTCAATAGGAACTTCACGATCTTTAATTTTGTTTCCGAACTCAGTATTTTCAAAAGCGTTGTTTCATGGAAACGCATAGCTCTCCTTGTAACATATCTGTTACAAGTGTAACATATTAGCGCAGATTGTCAAGTCTATGGGGGTGATTTGTACCGTTTGCCGAATCCAACCTTCACAGTGTCCCCTTTTCTGATATTAAAGCTGTCCCCAGGGCATCCTCAGAATATTCTATCTTCATTTCATCTACAATGCCGTGATCTAACGAAAGGCACCTCTCCTTATAGCTACTCCATAGATATTCTTCAATATCAGATGCAAGATTTGCCCTAATCGGGTTTGTTTCAATATAGGTTGCGCAGTTTATCAAATAACGACCCTTTACGATAGGCTTACTTAAGAATCGTCCTTGCCACAGATGGCCAACGACGTTATATCTGGCATTGTAATATGCCGTATAGCCTCTATTAATCCAGTGCATGAACTTTGATATGTCTCTGGAACACGCGCTGTCTATCAATATGTGAATATGGTTGGGCATGAGACAATAGGCATATATGGATATGCAATATTTCTTTTTTGCTCTCCTAACCATCGATAGATACTTCACATAATCATTATTGTCTCTGAAAATGCACTGCTTCTGGTTACCCCTTGAAGCAATGTGATAACAGGCGTAATCAATAAATATCCTGGAAACTCTTGGCATGTTATGTCACCTCCTACTATAAGGATGCTAAAAGTGCCAAAATTGTTGCAAACTATTTTAAAATATATTAAGTAATGCTAAGGGGCGCTTTCAAAACGCATCCCAGATGTGTCCCAAATTGACTCTGACCCCTTTTCCCACTGAGGCGCGAAGCGCCGAAGCCTGCCTGCCTACAATTAACGTCACTGCAGGTAGGCAGGGATCTAAATAATAGATTCTTCCCCTTCACTTCGTTCAGGGTCAGAATGACAATGGGAATGCTAAGAGGGACAGCTTTAATATCAGAAAAGGGGACACTTTGAAGGTTGGATTCGGCAAACGGTACAAGTATGAGGGGGGTGGGGGTGTGAGGGGGTAGAAAGGCTTGACAATATCTTGACATCTAATTGACTTGGGGGTGACAACTCTTTTATATATATAGTGTATATTTAAGGTAGAAGAGGGAGAAGACACACAACCAACGAGGTCACTACGATGAAAACGTATAATGCGATGCATCAACTCCATCATCCTGAGCCCAGAAGGGGCGAAGGATCTAAAAATCAGATTCTTCGGTCGGCCTTCGGCCTCCCTCAGAATGACAGCGAGAGTGCCTGGGTGCCTCAGAATGACACAAGACCTATATTCCATAATCCACTACTCAGAATATTTTTAATACTGACACTCATCGCGGTATTTGCAACCGGAGCTCTGGCCGAGACGAAGAAAGTGACGTTTGTATCCCCGCTGGTATGGCGAGCAGACGGCGCAGGCACTTACGCCCTCAAAGATATTCACGTGACCGGAGGCTCAGTAGCCAGCGATGGCTCGGTCGTATCATCAAACTCAATCGCTACATGTGAACCCACATCTGCCTACCAGACAGATGGTATGGCATACTCGATCACCCTTAACTGGACATTCACCGGCAAGGTGACGATGGAAGTCACCGCCACAGGCAACACTAAAGACTACGTGGCCGTGACGAGCGGCGTTCCCCTCGAATACGTGAACTTCACCGCAGGCACAAATCTCAAATGGCGAGCTACTCTGGGCCCAAATAGCACACTCTCCGAGGTTAGGTTGACCTACTCGGATCTCTCGGGAGTGATGGGCAGTTTTGGAAATCCGCTCCTATCGGGATTCCCCGTAAGGAAACCCGTCTACATTAAAGGCTCTGAAGCCGGGGAGTTATATAACTACCAGATACCCATATTGGTCGGGGAAGGCGCAAAAACGGCCGGCTGTGATGCCACGTTAAGCGGTGGCATGAAGGCCGATTTCAATGACATCCGCTTCACGCAGGCCGATGGACAGACGACCCTGCCTTATTACCTCGATGGTATTACAGGTAAATCGCCCGATCAGGTAGCAAAATTCTGGGTGAAGATACCGCAAATCCCCAAGGACGGCCTTCCTATATATATGTACTACGGCGCCCCGGGTGCCGCCAGCCTGTCGAATGGAGAGAAGGTATTCGATTTCTTCGAACATTTTGATGGCAGTGATATCGATATTAAGAAATGGAACATTATCCCGGACTCAAAGACGGCCACAGCCAGCGTCTTGGCCTCATCTCTTACCCTCGATTCAGCCAGGGCCTACACAAAGGATTACAAGTTCGATTATGGCGTAATAGAATATAAGGCTCGCTTATCGGGCACCGGAGCGATAGTTGGCATTATGAATGCGGGCGCTTCATCGGATAGCGATCTCGCGGCATATTCCTCCACCGCACCGGCCACAGCCCACTGCATAGTTACGGGGGTGATCGTAAAAGCTAATGATCAGAAACCGATATCCCTGGGCACCGATTATTATTATACGATCGTTCGCGGTGCGTCGGGCGATATAACCTTCCGCAGATATGGCGAAGAGTCTTCGACGACTCCTCAGGCCGAAGTGAAATCCACAGTATCTGGCTCGAATGCATCATCCATAGGCCTGTCACCCGGGAACCTGGGCCAGGGCGCCACATACGAATATATCCGTACCCGTAAATACGCCGAGGCTGTGCCGCAGGTGGACATTGCCAGAACCTTGTCAGCAGTGCCGGAGGCAGTGAATCTGTCGGAATTTTCTAATGTCGTTACTACAGCCGGAGGCGACCTGATATTGGCCGATAAGGCCACAGCGGGGTATTACATCTCAAAGCTTATTACCCCACCTTTCATCGCACGCATAATAAAGCCGATGTGGGATGCCCAGACTCCAGGTAGCGGCTCGTTGGCCCTATGCGTCTCCACCCAGGAAGGCGGCGACTTCTATACAGGATGGCAGAATAGCGCGCCTCTCTACGCCTCAAGGAAGGACTTCATCCAGGGTAAGCAGATCAAATGGAAGATGGATTTCAATGGCCCGGACCTGAAGGAAAGCCCGACGGTCAGAAGGCTTACACTCGAACTACAATCCGGAACGATCCGCGTCGTCCTGCCCAACGGAGGAGAAGCCATAGATCCGGGGGCTAAGTATAGTGTCTCGTGGGAAGCGCCGGGATACGGTACGGATTATCCTATGGACATCGCTTATACGCTCGATAACGGTAAGACTTACACCCCGATAGCCACTAAGACGACCAATGGCACCGGCAGTTACACCTGGATCGTGCCAAATGAGAATATGGAGAACGTTAAGGTGAGAGTGACGGACTCTAACGACATGGTAGTCTATGGCATGTCGTCGGAACCCTTTACGATAGGCGTAAGCGCATCGACTGCGCTTAAGACCGCAGAGAGCGTAGTGGGCACCACGACGGCAGAGACGACGGCCGCGGCCGAGAAGGCCTCCGAGGCGGCTAAGGCGGCGGAAGACCTCGCCGAGGACAACGATAACGCCACCGGGAAACTCTACGAACTGCTTCTGGTGAAGAATGATATAGAATCGGGAGATAAAGTCGGGAAGCTCTTATATCGTCAGGGCGATATAATCATGATACAGCCGGCAGGGTTCCTGTGGGGAGCGGCTGAGAGGCGTGACTTCAGGATAGTGCGCGTGCATTTGACGGACGAAGAAGCGACTAAGCTTATGAAGCCGGATGAGATAACCAGCGGCACAGATAGTACCGGTGCGCCTAATAGAAAGATACTTAAGCAGAGAAGGTACAGGATAGACTTAACTAAGAAGGGGATATTAGGGAAGAAGGTCGCCGCCATGAAGGGGCTATCATTAGACGTGCCTGTCATAAATAGGATGGGGATAGTGGATAAGAACACGGAGAAGTAACAGAGGTACACTGCGATGCGTAAAATGACGATGATATCAATTATGGTGGTAATGACGATGGCGCTGGGCGCGATGCTCGCGACGGACGCTCATGCCGTTACGAACGTCACCACGCTCATCCGCGCGGGCCAGACCATATCGAGCATACAGGGCACTTCGTCAACATCGGTGAGCGTGACTCTTGGCTCCGCGTATCCAAATAATAATCTGAAGGTAGGGCAGAACATAGCCATAATAGGCACTACGAACTATAATAGCGCTATCGGCGCCCCTTATCAAATCGCCACAGTTACCGACCAACTACACTTTACTTACACCACTACAGGCGCAAACCAAACATTAGAAACCCCTGCCTCCGCGACAGCCGGAGGTGATTACACAACTTTAGAGGCCTGGCAAACCGGTCGAACCAGCGCGGGGACTAATCTGGTTACTAGGGACGTCGTAGAGATCGCCGAGTGTTACAATGACTGGCTTGCCGGTCTGCCTGTAGCAAGCGGTGGTTTAGTACTAAGCGGTTTTATAGCAGATTCGACACATTACATAAAGATATATACACCGGATTCTGAAAGACATAAGGGCTATCCTATGGATGGATCCGCCTATACAGGTTTCGCTTTGGTAAATGGTCAATCTGGAACAGCATATATAGTCGATCCGGCATCGCAATACACACGGATTGAAGGGATAATCATCGATACAAAAGATTCTAGTGTCAGAGGCATGAGGATTGACGCGTATTATTGCCTTATCAGTAAGTGCATTATACTTAATGGCAATATCGGTATTTTTGTTACAAACTCTTCCAACGGTTCCGCTATAGTCTCTTGTATCCTTCTTTATGCCAATAGTGGTAGCCACGGTATATTAACTTCCAGCGGTACAAATTATATATATAATTGCACGGTCGTCGGTTTCCAGAATGGTTTTAACACCAGCTCCGGCGGCACAAGCGTATTCACGAACTGCCTGGGATATAATAACAGTACCGATTTTAATTTAGTAAGCGGCAACGTGTCCAGTTACTGCGCCTCCAAAGATGCCAGCGCTGGGTCGAGTAACGGTTGCCGTTCATCCCAAACCTTCAGTTTCGCAAACACTGCAAAAAATGATTATAGATTAGCCGCGGGGGATGCAGGTGCGGCGACCTTTGGAAAGGACTTATCTCTGGATGCAAATTTCCCTTTTAACTATGATATCAGCGGCTACACACGCACCGTTAACGGCGCGAATACCGCTACTTTGGGCTGGGACATCGGCGCCAGTGAAGCACCGGTGGAGTTCATAAGCGCTATCCGTGCGTCAGGTAAGACGGCGCCCGCGACTGATTATATATCGCTATCCCTTTGGTACGCAGGCTGTAAAGGCGTCGACTACACGCTGAATACTACGAGAGTATTTTCCGGTGTAAAGACGGGCGCTATAGCGGATGGTGCCTCTGTTACCTTATATAGGAACGGTAGTGCAGTAAGTCCGAGTGTTACCGGCACCGCAGTCCACGCGGGCGCATCCCAGATACTCGTTAAGATAATCTCTAACGGGGCATATACGTTCCAGGTAAATGACCAGTGGTATATCGATGCCACAAATATGTTTCAGATTACAGATGTGGGTAACACGGCCGTCCCCGTAGGTGAATGCTATAATGACTGGTCTACCGGGTTGAGCGATACAGGCATAACATTCTCCTACGGCACCACGACCGGCATGATAAATGACGCTCAGCACAAAGTTATCCTAAGGACACCGACGAGTCAGAGACACGCCGGCAAAGCTTATAGTGGTGGAGTCGGATTTTGGGTGAAGTCTACAGTGAATGGCCCGTTTTTTACGATTAGCCCCAACGCAGGCTATATTAAGATCGATGGCATAGAAATTAATGAGACCGGCAATGGTAATGCGAATATAAAAGCAGTATATATAGGAGGAGCTTCGAATGTCGGTGACAGTATTAACGATATAGAGGTCACGAACTGCATAATTCACCATAACACCGCCAGTAACAGCGGATTTAACGGGATCTATATCGACGACGGAAGTGGCAATCTTAAATTATCAAATATCAAGGTGTATAACAACATAATATATGATGTAACTAGTACGACCTCCTGTGGTATCTCGGCCGCCGCAGGCGCCTCCGGCTCGGCCATCTACCTGTATAATAATACCGTCTATAACTGCGTGACGGGTATAAGCGCCGCCTCTACCACTACATGCAAGAATAATATCGCTATAAGCGATTTAGGTGGCTCTGTCTGTTTTACCGGCGCGTTTACTTCGGCGTATAACTGTTCGTCTGATGCTACAGCGACCGGGACAGGCTCACTGACGAATAAGACCTCATCGGCGACTTTCACAACTATAACTGCCGGCAGTGAAGACCTGCACTTAAAGTCTACTGCGACTATATCGCCATGTATAGGGGCGGGAGTGAATCTATATACCGCGCTCTCCATCGATACCGACTCTGAGAGCCGCCCAAGTTCCGGAGCCTGGAGCATGGGGGCGGATGAGTATGTGACGTTTACCTGGACGGGCACGACCAGCACAGCCTGGGGGACCAATACGAACTGGAGTTATGGAGGCGTAACTGCCGGTACGACCCCCACTGCAAGCGCCACAGTTATCATACCGAATACGACAAACAAACCGGTTATTCCAGAATCGACCACGATCACGATCGGCAAGTTTAATATGACTGGCGGGACTCTGACACTGCACCAGAATGTCAATCTTATCGTACAAAACGATGTGATCTGTTCGGGAGGCCAATTAATACCAGACCCGGATGGTGGCACCCACCTAACAAATTATATTATCACCTGCGGTGGAAATCTAAACCTCACCGGTTGCACGTTTACCTACGGCACATCTACGATCATTATGAATGGCTCGGGCGGGACTAAGACGGTGACGATTCCAAATAACGGCATCATCTTCAATATTACATTTAATGGATCAAGCACGTTTTTACTCAATCCTAATACCACAAATAACATGAACGTTTACGGCGCCTGGACAGTCACATCCGGCACGATCGATCCCGGGACATCGGCTGTCTCATTTTCACCAAATGCTGTTAATCAAAGCGTTCTCGGCTCATGCAAATTTTATGATTTAAAGTTTCCCGGCACTTATTGGTATAGTCTTTCTATGAATTCAACCACGACTCTTACAGTTACACATCTTTTAACTTTAGGTTGCATTGCCTATAATCCCGGAGGTAATATTAATGTGTTAGGTGATGTGGCGTTTATAGACGATTCGCTACACAGGTGTTACAGTCCCGGTGTCCAGGAGCCCACAGTTACTATATGCGGAGCAGGCAACCAGACCATTACAGGCACCCCTATAGGCACTATCGCACAATCAGCATTTCCTAATGTTGTAATAAATAAGCAGACCGGCACCCTAACGCTTCTGAATTTCGTTTGTGTATCCGGAGACTGGACATATATGCGAGGTACAATAGTACCGGGAACATCCACGGTACTTTTCACAAATAATCAAACCTCCTGTACAATTTCAGGATCTCTCGCTCTAAATAATATATATTTCTCCTTGCCGTATAATGGAACTTTTTCTATCGCCGCAGGTACAACTCTGACAGCTAACGGCAAGCTATGGCTTAATGGAGATAATAATGGATATAATAATTATCTTAACGGATCCGGCACCATAAATGTACTGGGTAACGTAGTTGTGGGTTATGATAACTCACCGCCGTGTGTAGGCTCGGCGACGATCAATCTCTGTAGTGTAGCGGGACCACAAACTATTACTTACACCCCTTTCGCTGGGAGGCCCGGTTGTTCTCTTCCCAATATTATTATAAATAACGCTAACGGTGTTTCTACATCGACCACATATTCAGCGGGCATACTTTATTTCGGAGCAGTGACCATACAATCCGGCACGCTTTCCCTTGGCGGTAACACGACATTTACCGATAACGTTACTATCCAATCGGGCGGCATTTTATCATGTTTTACACCGGACGCTTATATCAAATTTTACGGGGCTAAAACAGTGAGTGTCCAGGCGGGAGGATCGTTTAATGCCGCGGGTACGTCTGGACATAACGTTAATCTTAACGTCTATTCAGGCACAACGCCATGGAATCTGCAGGTGGCGACTGCCGGCGGACGATACTACATAGATTACGTCAATGCGACATATTCGAGCGCTACCGGCTATCAAACGATATATTACAATACAAATTCCGCAAGCGCGACGAACTGCACAAACTGGACACAGGTTTCAAGCCCAGGGGGCACGACCTGTACATGGAATGGTACGGCCAGTACCGGATGGTTCGATAGCCGAAACTGGGCAAGCAGCCGTATGCCGACTTCTATGGATGACGTTACCGTTAATAATGGTACTTTTCAGCCTACCGTGCCTGCGGGTACATACGTTTATAAGTCACTGACTGTCAATGCCAGCGCTATCGTAACCTGTCAGGGCAACCAGGCCGATGTGAACGCGGCCTCGGGTGGCACGACAACTGTGCCTCATGGATCGGGAGTTACATTTAATATCACTAATAATGTTGCCGTAACAGGTACTATTAAAGCTGATGCACAAGGATTTTCCCCGGCATGCGGTCCAGGCGCAGGAGGAGATAACGGTACTCATGGTGGAGCAGGGTATGGAGGTTTTGGCGAGTGCTCTAATAATACTTTGCGTGGTGGTATGTATGGTTCTGTCACGCAACCAACTGCGCTGGGTAGTGGTGGAGGGGGAAGCCTTGGGGGAAGGGGTGGCGGCGCTATAAAAATAAACGCCCCTTCAGGCACTGTCACAATAAACGGGACCGTATCCGCTAATGGCGCCGATAATATTAATTATCAGCTCGGCGGCGGAGGATCTGGGGGCAGTATCTGGATTATTGGTAATACGATGGCAGGATCCGGCACTATTAGTTCCACCGGAGGTGCTGCGGTCAGTAGTTGGGCAGATGGTTACGGCGCAGGCGGAAGGATTCGCCTGACCTGGGCATCGGGTAGCCCATTCGGTGGAACCATAACCGCATCGGCAGGCATGGCGGCAGGTGTGCTGTACCCAGGTTACAACCCCATTTGTCACGGGACATATAGTTTTCCGGATAATACAAGCTTGACAGTGAAAGGTAATATGGCTTTAGCTCCAGGTACTTATAGCATCCCCACACTGACTGTCAATAATGGATATATTTTACAATGTCAGGGAGATACCAGCACGACGAATGGCTCAGGGGTAACAATAAATTCTACGACCATCACCGTGAATGGAGCGATCTCAGCCGATGGGTTGGGCTTTAATTCAAACCTGGGTCCGGGTGCAGGAACAATGTCAAGCGGTGGAGCAGGGTATGGAGGATTAGGCGGGTACGGTGGTACTAATTCCTCCTCCTCCAGAGGTGGTATATATGGGTCAGCCACAAAACCAACCGCATTAGGTAGCGGAGGAGGAGGTAATTACTGCAATCAAGGCGGCGGCGCTATAAAATTAGTTGCTTCATCGCTTACGATAAATGGAACAGTATCTGCCAATGGTATAGGCCAAATCGCCGCAGGCATATTTGTCGGAGAAGGCTCTGGAGGAAGTATTTGGATTATTAGTGATACGTTAGCAGGATCCGGCTCTGTTAGTGCCACTGGAGGGTTAGTTATTGCTCGTGGATATGCGTACGGTGCCGGAGGTGGCGGAAGGGTTGCTATTTATACGGCAAGTTATGCGAATACCCTTACTTCTGTTACAGCCGCCGGTGGAACAACTACCGATACTACTATACCTCCATATCCCGGCGTCGACGGTACGATCTTCTGGGCACCGATAGGTGGGTACACGGCGGAGAATGTTATACCCGCGGCGGCGTGCTCTCAGAGCGCGTTTGCTGATGGCGTAGTTACTGTAGCTCTTAAAGTAAAGGATCCTGGCGATACGGTTAATGCCACGAGTGGTATAAATGGCAATCACAAACTCACCAATTTCGAATATTCGACGGATAATGGAAGCACTTTTACTCCTGCGGCTGTTTGGAGCGATTCTGACGGTTATCACTATTGCAAAAAGATTACTATTGCCGGCAGTAAAGTATACGCAAGTTTAACAGACTTTCCGATGCTGGTTAATATAACTGTTGATCCCGATCTGGCAACGACATCAAATTATGGGCACGTTGAAAGTACAAACGTCACAGGTACAATCCCATATGATATCACATTTAGAGATACGGACCAAACCACGAAACTTAGCTACGAAATAGAAAAATATGACCCTTTAACCGGACAGCTCATAGCGTGGGTTAAGATACCGGCCTTAACTGCTTCAACCTCCAAAGATATCTACATATATTATGGGAAGACGGGCCTTTCCAGTTCACAATCGCCTGGAGTGCCCTGGGATGGTTATTATAATGCCGTGTGGCATTTGAACGATCCTACGACTCCTACGGATTCTACGGGTAACGGGTATAACGGGACTAATCATGGGGTTACGGCAACGTCGGGGCAGATACTTGGTGCGGGAAATTTTAATGGAACCAGTAGCTATATCAATACAGGGACATCGATCTTAAACAGTACTCAAAATCACACAGTCGAATTATGGGTTAAGGGAACAACTTCCAGCATGAATTATAAAAATCTGATATCTGTAGGCAGTAACGTATTAATTCTTGAAGCATACGGCGATAAACCAATCGTTACAAGAAATACGTCCTTAGGGGCGTATTCTTCCACTTCTGCCTCTACATATAATTGGTCAAATTGGCATCATATAGCCGTGGTTTACGATGCGTCACAACTCTATGATAAAATGTATGTAGATGGTGTAGATGTTACAGTCGGGAACTCTATTCAATGGGGATTGTCAGCCACGAATGATATTAATATAGGAAGAAACCTTGCAGGTAGCGATAATTGGCCAGGTATTATAGATGAAGTCCGTATCTCCTCGACCAATCGCGTTGCCAACTGGATCAAGACGGAATATGCTAACCAGTCATCCCCATCTACATTTTATACTGTTTATGGTGAATTAGTGAACGGGACTACGCCATCACTTAGTGGTGGATGGCCGCTGACAAATTGCTCAGGTGCATATGTTTTTACAAATCCGCCGAACACATATAATAATACGTTCACCTTTAACACAAAAGACGCCAGTTTGACAGGGTTTAGTAACGCTGAAAACAGTAACGTGAAGATCAGAATTAAGATTGAGGATACGGTTACACAATCGCCGTATAGTTGGTATGCACCCTCTAATAACTACGCAACCAGCGACGCGTTTACAGTCGATAATAAGGCCCCGGTGGGGTTGTCGAATCTGCAGGCGTCGGCTTATACGAGCAACTCCGTCACATTGACCTGGACGGCGGTGACGAGCGAAGCGAATTTCAATACGTATGAGATGTGGTACGGGAAGAGCCAGTCGGATGTGGAAGGGCGCTCGGGCACCGCTACGAAGATCGATAAGTTTGCGGATGGTAATTTAAATAATTATCTTTTCCCCGGGCCGCTTACCGTCTCCAGTCTGGACGCAGGAACCACATACTACTTTAAGCTATGGGCAAAGGACAATTACGGTAATCTGACCCCAAGCAACCTACTGAGTAGGATGACGAATAACAAGCCTTTTGGCGGATTTACGGCTGATGACGTGATCCCCGCGGCGCAGTGCGTCCAGGCGAATGATGCCAGCGGGAAGATAACGATAAGCTTTAGGGTAAAGGATGCCGATACAAATGGCTGTAAATTAAAGACATTCCAGTACTCTGTGGATGGTGGTTCTACATGGAATGCGCCTACGGGCGGGGACAGCTCCACTTGCTTAGAGCCGTCAGGTTGGACAGATAATAGTGGAATTAAGTATCCCTCCGCCATCGATTGGAACGGAACGATCTATAACTTCGTCTTTAACACAAAGAGTAATGATGTATCCGGCATGTCGGCTTCGTACCATACCAATATAAAGGTAAGGTTCACTGTAAGCGACTACAATGTAAATGACTACATGAATGACAGCGTTTTGCCTGCGACTTCGGCAAACTTTGAGGTGGATAACGCTGTGCCGACCGCCTTGGCGAATTTGGCGGTGGCTTCCGTTACGAATACTACCGCCAGCCTTACTTGGACCTCGGCCTCTGACGATCACTTTAAACACTACGAGATATGGTATGGGACGAGCCAGGCGGACGTGATAAGCCGCACAGCAGGCTCAGGCGCGGCGAAGTGGGATGAGGCCAGCGATGCTACTTTAACGACCATGTCTACAGGTCAGACGACTATTACGGGACTCACTCCGGAAGCGCAATATTATTTTAAGATATGGGCGGTGGATAATTTTGGGAATGAGACGACGATCGCCGATGTAAATCACTATGCTAACCGATATCCGCATGGCGGATATACGGCGGAGGACGTTATTCCCGCGAGTAATTGCGTCCAGAAGGTAGACTTAACCGGTAAGGTGACTATAAAGTTTAAGATACAGGATTCGGAGGCGTCCAACTGTACTATAAAAGACTTCTGCTATTCTACAGATGGAGTTAACTGGAGCGCGCCGGTCCAGTCGGGTAATGGCCTGCCGAGCGGGTGGAGCAGTGCGAGCTATACGTCAGCCAGCACATTCGCCAACGCGGCAGATCATTCATTCGACTTCGACACGTCTAATATCACCGGCATTAAGGACGTCTATAATGCGAATGTGAAGATCAGGTTTAAGGTAAGTGATGGCACCACCGACAGCGAAGGCTATGTTACATCGCAGGCATTTGCCGTAGATAACGCTGTACCTGTGGGGCCGACTAATTTGGCCGTATCGGCTGTCGCGCCCGTAACCCCGCCGACTAATTGGACCGCTACGCTGACCTGGGTCGCGGCGACGGATAATAACTTCGATCACTACGAGGTGTGGTATGGGACGACGGAAGCGGATGTCCAGAGTCGCTCAGGCACTGCGGCGAAGTGGTCTGTCTCAAATGATGCCAATCTCGCTAATCATGCGATCACCACGACCGGGATAACCGGGCTTACGAAAGACCTCGTCTACTACTTTAAGATCTGGGCGATGGATATATACGGCCACGAGACGACAAACCCTGTCGGAACCACTACCGTCAATCAGAGGATGAATAACCCGCCCATCGGAGGATACTCCGCGGATAACGTGATACCGGGTGCGCAGTGCAACCAGTCGATAACGGCGGATGGCAAGATCACGATACATTTTAAGATAACAGATTCGGGGGCTAACGATTGCACATTGAGCGATTTCGAATATTCGCTCGATGGCGGGGCGACCTGGTATACTCCGACAAACGGCGACAATTCAGGTTGCTTTACCTTAAATTGGGTTGATAATGGTGGAAGTAAATACCACTCGGCCACCACCTGGTCCGGAGCTACCGCATATTCATTTAAGTTCAATACCCAGCATGCGGACTTATCAAATCATCCCCTCTCCAGCGCATATTATAGTACCGTCCAGATAAGATTTAGGGTTCACGATACTTATTTAACGAGTGCAAATTATGTGACGAGCACAAACTTTGCCGTAGATAATAAGAGCCCGGCTGGTATGGCCAATCTCGAGGTATCCGCGACGACAGCTGATTCTGCTACGCTTAGATGGACTAAGGCGTCCGATGATACTACCGACGGATTTAATTATGAGATATGGTACGGGACGGTTGCGGATAATGTCATTAATCGGTCGAGTCCTGCCTTAGTATGGGATTCGTCGAGTGATTCAAATATGGGCAATATCAATACCTCGACCACTACGATAACAACAGGCCTGGCGCAGGGGACTATCTACTATTTTATGATATTTGCGACGGATTATTATGGGAACTGGATGAGGAATCCGGCTGATACACCGATATCGGGGGCATTGACGGGGCTACTTACCAGCGTATCGGTTACACCCGAATCCGCTAAGGCAGGCACTACGACTCAGTATACGCTCGCATTCACCACACAGCATGCCGTAAGCGCAAATGGGGAGGTGCGCATTACGTTCGATAACGCTTTCGATGTGAGTGGCGCATCTTATGTAAGTGGGACGAACATTAAGAGTGTGGCCGTCGAAGGAAAAACAGTGGTCATGACATTGAAGTATTCAGTCCAGGCACTCGGAAACGTCAGCATAGTAATGGGTGGGATAAAGAATCCGGTAGTCACTAAGACGACGAGCGCCTACCTTATATATACTAAGAACCCTGATGGTAGTTTCCTGGACTCGGGCATCGGCGCAGGCACCGTTATAACTACGGGAGATCTCTCCGGCGTGTCGGTAACACCTGCCTCATATGTGGCGGGGGCTATAACAAATCACACATTTGCATTCACCACAGCCAATCCCATACCCCAGAACGGCGATATACAGGTAACCTTCGATGGAGATTACGACCTTATGGGAACACTGGCGGTCGTGAGCGGGAATCAGGGCGCTACGGTATCGGCAGTGGGTAATGTGTTAACCATAAAAGCGGGAACTCAAATACCTGTCGGCGGGGTCAGCATCGTTATATCAGGCATAAAGAACCCTAAGGTCACACAGACGACCACCGGCCCTACCTTAGTGACACGCGATGTTTCACATGTGCCTATAGACTCCGGCACTGCCTCAGGTGTAGCCATAACCGCAGGCGCTCTTACAATCGCTTCGATTACACCAGTCTCGTATGCGGCAGGCGATACGACCAGTTATGGCATAAATTTCACCACAGCTAATCCTATACCACAGAATGGATTTATCAGTATATCATTTGATTCCCATTATAACCTGGCCGGTGTCACATCTGTCAGTGGCAGTTGTACTCCGGTATTTATCTCGAAGGATGGCAACCTATTAGTGATAAAGGCCGGCGCCCTTGTAAATGCAAACACAGCCGTGACTCTTACTGTACCCGGCGTAAAGAATCCGATCGTTACCCAGACGACGGCTAACTTTGCCCTGACCACAAAACATACCGATGGCACCTCTAATATAGATACGGCTACGGTGACCGGCTTGGTCATAACCCCAGGAGCTATTACGAGTGCCTCGATTACACCAAGCGATTATAAAGCAGGAGCTGTGACCAGTTATGGGATCAATTTCACTACAGCTAACCCGATACCGCAGAATGGATTTGTCAGTATATTATTCGATTCAGATTATGATCTGACAGGTGTCACATCCGTCAGCGGAAACTCCGGCGCCTCCATAGATTCGAAGGACGGCAATCTTCTGGTGATAAAATTAGGCACTGCCGTGGAAGCGGCAACGTCCGTGACTTTGACCGTTTCCAATGTGAAGAACCCGATCGTTACCCAGACTACGACCAATTTTGAGCTGACCACAAAAGATACCAGTGCTAACGGTGCCTTTAGCATAGATACAGCTACGGTAAATGGTTTAGTCATAACCCCAGGCACTCTCACAATTGCTTCGATCACACCCGTCTCCCGCGCGGCGGGTGCTAGTACCAGCTATGCCATCGGCTTTACTACAGTTAACCCGATACCGCAGAGTGGGTATGTCAGTGTATCGTTCGATTCCGATTATGATCTGACCAGCGTCACATCCGTCAGCGGAAACTCCGGCGCCACCATAGATTCGAAGGTCGGTAATCTCCTGGTGATAAAATTAGGCACTGACGTGGGAGCGACAACGTCCGTGACTTTGACCGTTCCTAATGTGAAGAACCCCATCGTCACGCAGACGACGACCAACTTTGCCCTGACCACAAAATATACTGACGGCACTTCCAGCATAGATACGGCCACTGTGAATGGTATCACGATAATTACGGGGCTACTGGGAGGCCTGAAAGTAAATAGCGAGGACAATACCTATCCGGCCGGAGATTCAAGTAAAGATTATATTATACAATTTACGACGGCCAATCCCATTCCTGTGGACGGAAACGTCCGCGTGACATTCCCTGCGGGATATAATATCAGCGGCGCTTCCTATAATGCCGGGTCCGGCTATACCAGCGTGGTGGGCAATATCGCGTCGAAGGATGGACAGGTTCTTCTAATCAATCTCGATGAAACAGAGGTGCTTACACCTCGAGCTGTCAGTATTGCAATAAGCGGGATAAAGAATCCTGGGACGACCGGCATGACCGGCACGTTTAGTGCGAAGACCCAAGATACTGCGTCTCATGGCTATGCCGACATAGATGCGGCTACGACGGCCTCCGGCCATTTAATCACCATCGGACGATTACAAGAGCCGATAGCTATAGATGCCGTTAGCACAAAAGCCGGAGCGCTAACTTCCTATACTATAGGGTTTAAGACGACGAGCGCTGTTCCTGCGCTCGGATATGTCCAGGTGGACTTCCCGAGCGGTTACGATCTCACCAACCCCCTGAGCTCTCCAAGCGGGAGCGTCTCGGTTAACGGAAATAAGATAACCATAACCCTGACTAACCCCATTGCCGCTGAGGCGACCGCGAGCATCACAGTAAACGGTATTAAAAATCCTCCGATAAGCGGCAAGGTTACAGATTACACTATAAAGACGACGACAGGCGCAGGCGGATCCGATATAGATACGGGTACAGCCACGGGTGAGACTATTACACCCGGCGATATCACAAACGCCGCTGTTACCTCGAGCGCATACACTGCGGGTGTGACCGCGAACTACACAGTCGCTTTTACTGTGACGAATGCAGTGCCATCCGGCGGCCGTATCATCGTGACGTTCGATGACGATTATGATCTGACCGGAGCTATAGACGAGGTATCCGGCACTCATAGCGTTACGGTCAGTCATCCCACGGGCGCTAAATACATTGTATTAACGCTTAACCAGTGGATAACTACAGTAAGCCCGAATGTATCGATAGTCATATCGGGTATAAAGAATCCTTCGGCGAATCAGACTACCACAGATTATATTATACAGACGCAAAGTAGCGACGGTATCCCTATAGATGAGGGAACCGCGCCCGGGAAAGATATCGCCGGTGAGCTCACAGGCGAGAACGTTTTAGTGAGTCCGAATAAGGCCGGCGCCACGGCATCCTATACCATAGGTTTCACTACCGCAGGGGCTATCCAGTCCGGAGGCAACGTCCGTATTAATTTTGACAGTGATTGCGACATTAGCGGCGCGACCCTGGGAACGAATAATATAAGCGGAACGATAGCCTCCAAAAATAATAACATATTGGTAATAACCACTGGCAATTTTGTAGATCTCGGAACTCTGGTGAGCATCATAGTTAATGGCATTAAAAATCCTAGCTATGTCCAGACGACGGATGAGTTCGTGATTAAGACTTATACATCAGGTAACAGCATGATAGATTCGGGTGCGGCAGCCGGAAAGGCCATCATAGTAAATGATGGCCTCGCCTTCGGCACGGTCGTCTCCACCGATTATAAAGCAGGCGCTACAGCGACTTACACATTCCCGATCACTCTGATAAACGCCCTGGCTTCAGGGGATAAGATAGATGTGACGCTCGATGCAGATTATACGTTCCCCAGCGGCCTTACAGTAAGCGGAGATGCCAGTGGAACAGCCACGGTAGCGAACCATATTATAACGGTTACCTTAAATGCGGTATTAGCATCGGGAAGTCAGAAGAACCTTATCATAGCGGGCATAAAGAACCCGGGTTTTGTCCAGACGACAGATGCATTTACCGTAACTACGAAGAAATCCACCGGTGAAAGTAAAGATACCGGCGCATCCGCTGTCGGTGCCGCAATAACGGCAAACGTTCTCACCGTGGCCTCGGTCACGCCTAGCGACTATAAGGCCGGTGCCACGACTGATTACACATTCCAGATCACGCCTGTAAACAGCCTCACTCATGATGAAAAGATGACTATAATATTCGATTCCGATTATACGTTCCCCGGGCCGCTTACAGTAAGCGGTGATCTTAGCGGGACGGCCACGGTCAATGGGGGTGTATTGACATATATCCTGGGTTCGGGCGAATCTCTATCGGCAGATAGCCATAGCATTACCATATCAGGTATAAAGAATCCGACGTATCTCCAGACGACGGATGCATTTACCATAACCACTAAGACTTCCGGTGATGCGAATAAAGATGCAGGCAATCATGCCGGTGTGGGCATAACGGCAAACGTTCTTACGGTAGGCGCGGTCGCCTCCACCGATTATAAAGCAGGCGCTACAGCTACCTATACGCTGCCGATTACCCTGACGAACGCCCTGGTTTCAGGAGATAAGATAGATGTAACGCTCGATGCAGATTATACGTTCCCCAGCGGCCTTGCAGTAAGCGGAGATGCCAGTGGAACAGCCACGGTAGCGAACCATATTATAACGGTTACCTTAAACGCGGTATTGGAATCGGGAAGCCAGAAGAATCTCATCATAGCAGGCATAAAGAACCCGACGTATGTCCAGACCACAGATGCATTTACCGTAACTACGAAGAGATCCACCGGTGAAAGTAAAGATACCGGCGCATCCGCTGTCGGTGCCGCAATAACGGCAAACGTCCTCACCGTAGGCGCGGTCGCCTCCACCGACTATAAAGCAGTCGCTACAGCTACCTACACATTACCGATCACCCTGACGAACGATCTGATTTCAGGGGATAAGATAGACGTGACATTCGACTCAGACTATACGTTCCCCGGCGCCCTAACGGTAAGCGGAGATGTCAGCGGGACGGCCACGGCCAATGGCCATGTGGTAACGGTCACAGTGAGTGCGGGTGTATCATCAGGAAGCCAGAAGAATCTCACCATAGCGGGTGTAAAGAACCCGACGTATGTCCAGGCCACAGATGCATTCACCGTAACTACTAAGAAATCCACCGGCGAGAGTAAAGATAGCGGTACATCCGCCTCCGGTGTGAATATAACGCATGGAACATTGACCAATATATCTGTTAATACCGTCAGCGGTACTTATAGGGCGGGGGTTACCGAACCATACACGATCGCCTTCACCGCAGAAAATCCGATACCCGCAGGCGGCAGGATCAGAGTGACATTCGATTCAGATTATGATCTGAGCGCCGCGGCTTATTCGAGCGGCAACGCGAATTCCGAGGTCACCAGCGATGGAAGCACACTTATTATAACGACCGGCACGTCGATAAATGCCGGAGCGGTCAGCGTCGTGGTCTCCGGGATCAGGAACCCTGTGGATGTTAAGACCTCAGCGGCCTGCGGCATAACGACTAAATATAGCGATACCGATCCCGGATCTGATATAGATATTGGCACGGCGACAGCGGGCCATGCTATAATAAGCTATCTCGAGGTTACGTCTCCGGCATCAGGCGGCAAGTGGGCGGTCAATGAAAATATGAGACAGATCACGTGGAATACAGGAGGCAATATAGATAAAGTGAGGATCTCTTATTCGACGGATAATAATAACTGGACCGAGATCGTCACAAATTACACTCCGGCTAATTATACGCCCTCCGCTACGTCGAGTTACACCTGGAGCGCAGGTATTCCGGACCTCGTTACTGCCGCAGGTGATCCTCAGGTCAGCCCGGAGGTCACCACCTATATTAAAGTCGAGGATCTCAGTGGGCGGGGCTATAACACGTCTCCCGGCTCTATCCAATTTAAGGTAATTTACTACACTATCACATGGGCGGTGAAGGATTCGATGAGCTTAGCTTATCTGGCGGCCCTGAACGTGAACGAGTTTGGAATATCCCAGCCAAATTATGGTTGGTCTATCGCAGACAGCAGTCTAAATTCTCCGGTAAAACATAACTACTCTTACGGCACATACACGACGACCTTCTCTAAGAAAGACTATTTTGAAATGGGTGCGGCCGGATGGGTCGCCGATTCGAGTAAGACTATACAGGTGTTAATGGATACCACTATACAGAAACAGTGGTTCGTCTACACCGGATATGCTTATGATGCCGTTAATGACAAACTTAATATAAACGTATGGGTGGTGAAAGAGGGCCTTCTGATGCCGTCCAATACGGCCGGGGCGACCGCGAGCGTCACGATAACCGATAGCACGGGTACCCCGATGACCGCATCCGCTACGAACTTATTGGCCGACGCCAACGGTGTATTCTGGTTCACGGTCGATACGTCCACCTGGGATCCGAGTAAAGTATACTTCGCGAAGTCGACCGTCACGTATGGCGGCGCGCCTTACACCAGCGGCCAGGGCATAGCCATAAGCCTCGATAAACAATTGCAGTCCATAAAGGTCGCACAGGCGAGTGAGGTGGCCACGCAGAGCGCATTCAGAACAGCGACTACGGGCACTCTTTTAACCGTAGAGTCAGCGACGACCGGCGCTATACCTGCCGCAGTAGCAAATGTAGCCAGTAAGGTCGACACAGTCAGCGGAAAGGTCGACGCGGTCAGCACGCAGGTCGTGGGCGTAGCGGCGAATGTAAATAACGTCAATACCAATGTGAGCGCCGTTAAGACGACGGTAACTGCTATATTGGAGAATACGAGCGTTACACTGCCCGCGCAGATACGTGCGGACGTCGTATCAAATCTGGAGAGGGGCGTATTGACGGAGATATTGACCCGCAACTCCACTATTCGTGAAGATGAAACCATAATGATCAGATATCGTACCGCAACCGGATTAAAGCCTAAGATGACCATATATAATGAAGCCGGAGCGGCCTTAAGCGACTATACGGGTAAAGAGATGAAAGAGATCGGGAAGACCGGTATATACGAATATAAGGTTATGGCCACCAGCGCCTGGACTCCCGGTGATTATACGGTAAGTTGCGAAGAATTGACCAAGGCGTCGAAGGACAGTATGGTCCTTTCGGTCGTCGCGCTATACGTGGCCGGCCAGGGCGTACAGGCATCTCTCGATTCACTCGGTTACGCGGTTACTAAGGTATACGCCAGGACGGGCACATTAAATTCCATTCTGGGAACGAATAACGATAAAGCCGGCACTAATACATTATTTGGAAAGATGAATTCCGTTAATCAGACCATAACGGGCCTGAACCTGAGCACTGTGGCTACAGATGTAAAAGAGGCCAGGACAAACGCTTATAACGCATATACCCAGATAAATAGCATAAAATCGAACTTCGATAGCTTACAGACGCAGATAAGCGCTCTAAAAAATCTGACCGCTTACCTGGACGAGATGCGCGCCAATGTGGCTAAGATGTCCCAGGATATAAATACGTCCACGAAGGGCGCCAATAAGGACGTGCTGGACCAGCAGATACTCGCTAAGCTGGCTACTATGGCGGACAACACATCGGCGCAGACCGCGGAACAGACGGAGATAAAGAACCTTAATAATAAGATAGAAGAGCTTAGCGCGATGACGAAGATATTGAAACAGCTGATAGAGAGCAGTAATAACAAACCCGTCGTCGAGGGCTGGTTTGAGAAGTAACTCGTCATTGCGAGAAAAGGGGTCAGAGTCAATTATTTGATGATGATAGCTAATGTGTAAAAGACGAGATTGCTTCGCCACTTCGTGGCTCGCAATGACGGACGGTAGGAGATTGCTTCGCCACTTCGTGGCTCGCAATGACGGACGGTAGGAGATTGCTTCGCCACTTCGTGGCTCGCAATGACGGACGGTAGGGGGTTGCTTCGCCCGCCACTAAAACTCCGGCGGGCTCGCAATGACAAGCCTCGTCGAAACCCTTATAGCACTGGGTTGTTACAGATTTTATTAAAAGAGGTAATCATATGGTAAAGAGACATATAGCCATTTTGGCGATAATATTTTCCGCCCTCATATATACATCCGCATATCCAGCCTACAGCCCTGACATAAAACTCAAAGTGGCAATAGTCAACCCGTCGGATACGGATAGCCAGACCAGTCCGATAAGATATGACCTGCCAAAGGGCATCGGCCCCGACGAGATATCCGATCCGGGCGAGCTCACCCTTAAATACGATATGGATAAGGGTAATTATTACCTATATGGCATTGTGAAACTGAAACCATCCGAGAAGAAGGTGCTGGAGGTCGGAGTGAAGGATGTCTGGAGCCTGCCGGTCGATGAGATAGAATCTTTTGTAAAACATACCAGGGAGATGGATGATAAATTAAAAGGGACTAAGCATGCCGCAGTAGGGGACACCCTTTCAAAAAAGATCGTGACACAGCTCGATAATATCCTTAAAAAAGAGAAGGCGACGGATCTCGGCATAAAAGAGAGGATAAATAATTATTATGAGAATAGCGTAGCCCTTAAATCGACAAAGGAAGAGATAGGAATGCTCGAGAACCTCGTTATAGATACGGGCGGCGTGGTCGCGGAACGAGTATCGATACCGACGACATTGGCCATGTCTATAGAGGGCGTGAACAGCAGTGATATAAAAAATACCGTAAATCTGACCGTTACCGCTAAGAATCCCTCGCCCTCGACCAGGCAATTTGTGGATGTGAAATATAACCTGCCTGCCGAAGTGACGCCGAAGGACGTGGCGGGGACCGATGGCCTCGAAGTGGGCTACGACTTCCGAGGAGAGTGCTTCAACGTATATCAGCAAAAAGTGGACCTGAGGCCCGGCGAGACGAAGACATTTGTGGTGAAGCTTAGAGATATATGGAGGGTGCCAGGAACGGAGCTGGATTCCGTAAATTCGCATACTAAAAACCTGATCGTTCTGCTCGAAGGCACGGAGCGCGCCGCGCAGGCAAAACCTATAGCGGATAAGATATTTGAAAACACCGGCATCATAGAAAAGACCCAGAATTCCGATGTGGGCGCCGAAAAACATATCACTTACTATCGCGATAACACGAAACTCTTTAAGACCACCAAAGATTATGTGGCCCAGCTGGAAAAGATGATAACACAGGCTGGCGTCAGCCCCGGGGTGACCGTGCAGAATGCGGAGAAGCTTAAGGGTGGAGGAGTGGAATCGAGGCGTCCGAGGGGTTACGAGGGCGTGGACATGGTGGCGAAGTCCGTATTTAGAGGCAAGGCGCCGTCCGTGGCCACGACCTGGAAGATAATATTCGCGATACTGGTATTTTTGGGCATACTGGGGGCACTTTTCTTTGGCTTGTGGTATAGTAAATTAATGAAGAAGGAGTAACCGCCATCCTGTGGCGCAGTTGTTCGTCATCCTGAATGAGCCGCAGCTGTACGTCATCCTGAGTCTGCCACCGAAGGTGGCGAGACGAAGGATCTGGAGCGTAGATTCTTCGTCGGGCTAAAGCCCTCCTCAGAATGACGGTGGGGGGTGTGCTTCGCTCAGAATGACGGTGGGGAATCAAATGTTTAAAGCAATTATAGCTACATCCGCCAAGACGCTTTTTGAAGGACAGGTAGAGAGCGTATTTCTACCGGGCCTGACGGGTGAATTTGAGGTGCTGGCGTTTCACAAGCCCATAATGAGCCTGCTTAAAGAGGGGCGCATAATCATCGATGGCTCGAAAGAGATTCCTATTAAGAGGGGCGCAGTAAGAATGTCCGGCGATGAGCTCGCGGCGATAGTGGAAGAGAAGCGGGGTTCGTTATCCTGAATGAGCCGAAGCTGTACGTCATCCTGAACCCGCCGGAGTTTTAGTGGTGGGTGAAGCCTGCCTGCCTACTATCGAACACCTGCAGGTAGGCAGGGATCTGGAGCGTAGATTCTTCGGCCACTTCGTGGCCTCAGAATGACGGAGTGGGGATGACGA
>Ga0114951_10001931_pt1 | contig 24482 bp, 12 predicted proteins | sample AM7aDNAmetaG_FD_88677 | JGI IMG/M metagenome (GOLD analysis project Ga0114951, IMG submission 88677) | Freshwater microbial communities from Finland to study Microbial Dark Matter (Phase II) - AM7a DNA metaG | ecosystem: Environmental > Aquatic > Freshwater > Lake | place: Finland: Lake Alinen... | reverse complement strand
ATTACCGATCGCTCTGCGGGCTTTGTAGGGCGATTCAGTTTTTCAATCTGCGTGACGTCCGACGTTTTTCAACAAGTTCCTAAATTGCAACTACTGCCTTAGTTCCACCAGCGTAGCCCCTTGCCCACCCTCATTCTGAGGAGCCTCTTCAATCCCGGCCACGTGCGGATGCCCTTTCAAAAACTCCCTTACCCCGCGCCGCAAAATCCCCGCTCCATGCCCATGAATAATCCGCACCCGCGGCAGCCCCGCCATGAAAGCGCGATCCAGATATTGCTCCAGCTCCCCTGTAGCCTCATCTACCGTGCGCCCAATGAGATTGATCTCCATGCGCATACCATCGGTGTTCGCGCTCGATACAGTCACATGCACATTCTTCTGCCTGCGCGCCGCGGCCAGCGGATCGCTGCGCTCCGCACTCTGCAACTCTGCCGCACGCACCACTTCGGCAATATCGTCGCGCTTAACGCGCATCTTGATCGGCCCCAGCGCGACTTCAAACAGGTCCTTCTCCACCTCGCGCTGCACCACGGCAATCTTGCCCATCGACTTCAGACGCACCTGGTCGCCCGCCGCAACGTGCTTCACCACATGCGGCTGCGCGTTCGCATCGCCTTGATCCGCGCCGCTCCGATGCGCCACCACTGTCTGATTAAAGCTCTCCTGAAACTCGCGCCGCAGGCGCAGCATACGCCTCTCTGCTTCCTTGGATAGCTTCTGCTGCGAGGCGCGATCTTCAATGGCCCGCACCGTCTCCCGCATCTGAAACTCGAAATCCTTCAGAAGCGACGCCAGCTTTGTTTCCAACTCGCGCGTGCGTTTGCGCAGTTCGACATCGCCCTCGCGCGCCAGTTTCGCCCGCTCCTGATTCAACGCATACTGCTGTTCGCGCGCCGCCTTGCGCTCCACTTCCAACTGCGTCAGCTCGTTGTGTAGCTTGTCTAGAAACCGCGCAATATCCACCTGCTGCGAACCCAGCCGCTGCCGCGCCGCAACAATGATCTCGTGATTCAGCCCCAGCCGCTCGGCAGTCTGTATGCCCGCCGAAGCCCCCGGCACACCCAGCCGCAGTTGATAATTCGGCGCCAGCGTCAGTTCATCCACACCCGCTGCCGCATTCAATACGCCATCCGTATTCGCAGCGTAGACCTTCAGCGAAGTGTGATGCGTCGAAATCAGCGACCACGCGCCCGCCGCAAGAAAATGGCTCGCAATGGCCACCGCCAGCGCAGATCCCTCTTCGGGATCTGTCGATGAACCAAGCTCGTCCAGCAGCACCAGTGAACGCGCCCCCGCCAGCCTCGACAGGCGGTCCAGATTCGTGATGTGCGCCGAAAATGTTGACAGCGCTGCCTCAATCGACTGCGCGTCGCCAATGTCCGCCAGGAACGCCGTGAACACCGGGAAACTCGCAGCCGTAGCGGCCACAGGCAACCCCGCCTGCGCCATCATCGCCAGCAGCGCGGTCGTCTTCAGTGTCACTGTCTTGCCGCCGGTGTTCGGTCCGCTGATAATCAGCTGCCGCTCCGCCGCCGTGAGTTCCAAAGCAAGAGGCACAATCCGCCCGCCTGTCACGCGCAGACGCTTCTCCAGCAGAGGATGCCGCGCGCCTTCCAGATGCAGCAGATCGTGCGCAATTGCCGGAGCTACGCAATCGTACTCGCGCGCAAAACGAGCCCGCGCCTGCAGGCTGTCCACCAGCGCCAGCACGCGCGCGCCCTCCACCAACCCTTGCGCATAGCCGCCCACCTGTCGCGTAAGCGCAACAAAGATGCGGTGAATCTCCGCCTGCTCTTCTTCGATCAGCCGCACCAGTTCGTTGTTCTGCTCGATGGTTTCCAGCGGCTCCACATACACCGTCTGCCCCGACGAACTCGCCCCGTGCACCACGCCGCTCACGCGCCTCTTCAGCTCCGCGCGCACCGGAATCACGAAACGCTCGCCGCGAATCGTGATCAGGTCTTCCTGCGTCGATCCATCGGCGGAAAGCTTGCGCAGGGCGGCGCGTAGGCTCTCTTCAATCAGCCGTTGTTGCCGCTCCTGCTCACGCCGTATGCGGCCCAGTTCCGGCGAAGCATTATCGGCCAGCGAGCCATCCGGCTGAATGGTCCGCTCGATGGTCTCGGCCAGCGGACGCAAGCTCGTTGTCAGTGCGGACGACAGCGCCGAGAGTCCCGGCAGCCTGCCCGCCAGCCGCGCAGGTGGCGACTGCAACAGCGCCTGCCACGAGGCCACATCGTTGGCCAGCCGCGCCACCGCCTGCAACTCCGTGGCTTCCAAAGCCGCGCCCGGAATCTGCGCCTTGGCCGCCAGTTGCGTCGGATCGAACAGCCCTCCCAGCGGAATGGAAACCTGTTCCTCCAGCGCCAGCCTTACCTCGCCGGTAAGCTGATGCTGGCGCGCAATCCACTCTTCATCGGTCGAGGGTTTGAGATCGAGAATCGCGTGCCGCCCCACAGGCGAAGCCGCAAAGCCAGCCACCAGGGCCAGCAACGGCTCCCACTCAAGCGCAATAAAATCGGCGTTCAACACTACAGACGGAATCGGATCAAGCAAACTCATATAGATCAATTATCCCAGTGTCCTGCGCCTGAAGCCCCGTGCCCCACCCAAACCGCGCCTTTTGCGATTTGGGTGGGATAGCAAAACACTCAACCACGCAGCTTTTCTATTCCCTATTCCCTATTCCCTATTCCCTGCACGCCTTCCCACTTCGCCACCACCGCCGCCGCCATGCAGTTCCCCACCACATTCAGCCCCGTCCGCCCCATATCCATCAGCGTGTCCACGCCAAGCAGCATCAGCACGGCAGCCGTGGGAATCTGAAACGACCCGGCCACCCCCATCAGCACCACCAGCGTTGCGCGCGGCACACCCGCAATGCCCTTGCTTGAAAGGGCAAGCGTGGCCAGCAGCACGATCTGCTGCATTACCGTCAGATGCAGCCCGCCGGCCTGCGCAGCAAACAGCGCCGCCATGGCGAGATAGAGCGTCGACCCCGTGAGATTGAAGCTATAGCCCATCGGAATCACAAACGACACAATCCAGCGCGGCACGCCGAACTCTTCCATGCGTTCCATCGCCAGCGGTAGCGCCGCCTCCGACGAAGTAGTCGCAAACCCAATCGCCGCTGGCTCAGTCACAGCCATGGCAAACTTCCACACCGGCACCCGCGCCACCATCAAAATCGGCACAAACACAAACACAACGAAAATCACCAGCGTCCCGTAGCAGGTAGCAGCCAGCTTCAGCAGCGGCAGCATCGTCGCCAGCCCCATGCTGCCAACGGTATAGGCCAGCGCCGCGCCCGCCGCAACCGGTGCGCAATACATGATGAAGCGCGTCAGCCGAAACATCGTCTCTGTCAGCGACTGCAGCACGCTCACCAGCGGCGCGCGCTTGGCCTCTGGCAGCGTAGCCAGCGCGGAGCCGAAGAGCAGCGCAAATACCGCCACTTGCAAAATCTGGTTCTGCGCCACCGCCTGCGCTATGTTCTCCGGGAAGATATTCAGCAGCACACCCTGCCACCCGGCCTGGTGCGCAATTGGGGCCGCAGCTTGAATCGAAGCAGGCAGCACCACGCCAACTCCAGCTTTCGTCAGATTGATGGCGACCGCGCCCAGAATCAGCCCCAGCGTCGTCACCACTTCAAAGAACACGATCGACTTGATGGCGACCCGCCCCACGCCTTTCAATTCGCCATGTCCCGCAATCCCGGTCACGATGCCGCCAAAGATCAGCGGCGCAACGATCATGCGAATGAGACGTAGAAAGATTTCGGCAATAAAGTGGGTTTGCGTGGCCAACTGTGGCGCATCCACGCCCAGTTCCGCCCCGGCCAACATGGCAAAGAAAGTCCACACCAGCAGCGAACGCCGCCGCCATGCAAAGGGAACAAATAGCCCAAAGCCGGTCCAGCGCAGCGCCACGCCGGCTTCCGCGCGTGTGTTCAACAGCCCGGCAAGCAGGCCGGCCGCAAACAGCAAACCCGCGGCAAATGTCAGAGCGCGCAACAACGCAGCACCGGATCGCGGATCAGGCGACTCCGGTTTGCGCTGCAAAGATAGTTCTTGGTTGTTCAAGGCTTCCATTATGCAAGGTCCGCGCCCAAAGCTGCATCTTGGTCGCCAGGCCGGGGAGGCCTGGATGCCATGCGGCGAATTGCAGAACTAGTTCGTTGAGCCCGATGTTGCAGCAGGCGCAGACGCAGCTGCCGCGGCCGCCGGGCAAGCCGAGCAACCGCCTCCCCCGCAAGGCGCCGCCGCCGGAGCGGCTGTTGGCGCACTCTCTGAGGCAGCCACACTGCTCTTTGGTGCGTAGTCGTTCACATACCATCCGGCGCCCTTGAAGTGAAGTCCCGGCGCGGTCAAAGGCCGCTCCAGTACCCCCTGGCACATGGGACATTCGCTCTCCGGCTCGGCGCTGAAATTCTGGATCTTTTCAAATCTGTGGCCGCACTTGGTGCAGCGATACGCATACATTGGCAACGGATTTACCTCTTCAGCAGAAAACTACCACTATGTACATTGTACCGGGAGTTTGGCAAATATATGCAAAACCCTTTGTTCCGGCTCGTTACCTTTTCGCATCCGGGCGCAACACAACCTCGTATTCTGGAAGCACCTCGACTTTCGTCACCTTGGCTGTCTGCCCCGTGGCATTCATTTCGGCCCAGGCGCGCGCATCAAGATAGATAGGCGCATTGGGCGGCAGCGGCTCTACCTCCACCTCCAGCTTTTGCCCGAAGGCATCGGGCAAATACCGTTTCAGCCCGATCTCCCATAGCCGTCCGTTATAGAAGTCGTCGTCCAGCAGATGCCCGTCGCGGCTCAGCCGGGCAATATCGCCGGCATAGTGGATGCGCAGAAAAATGTCGCTCAGCCCAACCATCGGCTGCGGCGGAATCTTCAGCGTCCACGCCGCTGCGCCATTAAAGTCGCTGTCCTCGGGAACTTGCGGCCGTTCCTTGTTGTGCGCTGAGGTCGCGATCGGCGGCCGGGCCGCGGCTTCGCGATTTTGCGTCCACTCAAACTCAATCTTGCGCGGAGCGATCTTCCACTCCCGCTCCTTCCAAAGCTTTTGACTAGGGCCTCGGCCACTCGGCGCAAAGAGCGAGGCTTCCAGCCGTGACGGATCAACAGAGCGCAAATGTACGCCTTCGCTATCCTCAAACACATCCGCTTGCGTCAAAAGCGCCGTTTCCACACCCTGCAGCTTCACCCGCCAGAAATCCTCCGCCTGCTTCTCGGTCAGTAATACGATCCGCGCCGTGTGCCCGTTTTCGCCCTCGACTTGTAGCACTGCCTGCTCTCCTGCCACCACAGCCGTGCCGCTGCGATGGCTCCATGTGACCTTCCCGCTTACAATTCGAACGACACCAATACTGCTGTTATCAAAAGCAAACTCGGGGATAACTCCCGGAACTGCAAAGAAGAAGTAAGTCGCTTCGCCGCCAATCTCCACCCACGACAACAACTGCGCCGTGCTGTATTTCAGCGTCCCAGCGCCCAGGTCGAGATTCACAGGCCAGATGAAGTGGCTATTCGCCGGAACGTCAATCGGCAAGTGCGGCACCATCGCCGTCCCCTTCGCCAGCTTCACTTGCACCTGAAATTCCTTGCGCTCCGCCATCTCATGCTTGCGCACATAATTGTTCACAAACAGAAATCCGCGCTCTCCATTGGACCGCAGCATCACCCGAGCCATGCTCAGATCCGTCGCGTCCTTCGGCCTTCGCGCTGGCGCATAGGGCGCCATCAACGCCAGATCCGCTCCAAAAGACTGCAGAAAAAAGTGCAGGCTCTTGGTCTTGCGAAACGACTCCCGCTCCTGTCCGTACTCGCCCAGCGGCGCCTGAAAGTCATACGACACCACAGGCAGATCGTTCGGATAGCCGGTCGCGAGAGACTCCTGAAGCGTGCTCAGCTTGCCCTCGGGGTTCGCGCCGCCATGAAACATGTAGTACCCGTAGAGATTGGCGCCCGACCCTATGCCGGTAAGCGTCACCGCGGCAATATCGTCCGCATCGATCAGCGGCCGGCGCTGATACGAGGTCTCCATGCCGCCGCCCTGTTCAGCGGTTAAATAGGGGTAGTGGCGCAGATCCACCTTGCCCTTGCGGTCGCCGGCATTCATCGCGCCCATATCGCCCACGGTGCGATTCGTCGCAAACAAATACACCTGGTTCGGCTCATGTTCCGTAGTTACGCCGCTCCAAAAGTCGTCCGGATACCCACCGAACACAGGAATGAATTCGTGCTCGGCAAACGTGCGCTCCGGCCAGCCGGTAATCGAGAAAAGCGGCGGATGTATGCCCGCCGCCACCGCCAGCCGTTTCAGTTCAGTCAGGTGGTCGCTGCTCGCATCGGGATTGCTCTCGCCATACTCGTTCTCAATCTGGACGCCAACAATCGGCCCGCCATCCTGCCAAAGCTGACCTTTAATCTGCTTCCCGATCTCGCCGAAATACCGGCTCACATATTTCATGTAATCGGGATCGTTGCGACGCAACCCAATCTTTTTGTTCACCAGCCAGTCCGGAAATCCCCCATTGCGCGCCTCGCCGTGAGCCCACGGCCCCACGCGCAAATAGACTTTTAGCCCGCTCTTTCCGCAAAGCTCCACAAAATGCCGCAGGTCCCTCTGTCCCGTCCAGTCAAACTGGCCCTCTACCTCTTCATGATGAATCCAGAAGACGTAGGTATTCACAACGTCCAGGCCGCCGGCCTTCACCTTCTCCAGTTCTTCCTGCCAATACTTCTCCGGATAACGCGAAAAGTGGAACTCCCCCGCCACTGGCAGCCATGGCTTGCCGTCGAGCGTCAGATTCCGGCTGTTCACATCGATCCGATGCCCCGAAGGCGACACCCCGCCCATGTGCAGGAACCCCGTCTCAGCAGCAGGCGCGGGCACGCTTGCATCAATCACAATCGCGGAAGCAAGCTCCTGTGCCGGCAAGGCGGAAGCCAGGCAAGCAAGAGCGCCAAGAGTCACTGCGGCCAACGATATTTTCATGGGGTCTTTCCGATCATCCAATCAGGCCCGTCAATCATAGAGTCTTGCGAGCGCCAAGGCCAAACACAAAGCCGGCAGCCCACCGTGGAGTTACCTCCACCGTATGCTGCCGGCTCATTCCTTCTTTATGCGGTCCGAAATTCCCCGCCGTAACTCAATGCACGTGGAGGGGAACCGATGCGCTCATGTTCTCCCACGACAGGTTCAGCGTGCCCCTGCCATCGCCGCGATCGGTGAGCGTGAACTTCAGGTTCTCCACCAGCGCTGGCGGCTTGCTCATCATCATCTTCACTTTTCCAAGGTCCTGCGCGCTGTCGTACGCCAGGCCCCATTGACCCACCTGCTTGTTCACGATCAAGACCCAATTGTCCGGGTCGGAAATATCGACGAATAGCGTGTAGTCGCCCTTGGGAACGGCGATTCCGTCTTGCCCGCCAATACGCAGGTCAGCGTCGGTGTGCAGCGCAGTGGCGGTATTGGCGCCCGCGCGCCACACCGGGTAGTGTGGATTGTGGCTGATCAGCCCATCTTTGGTGAAGATCTTGCCCTCACGGCCTTTTACTGCGGGCGCGTTATAGGTGATGGTGATGGCCTTTCCGCCGATGGTAGCCGATTCTTTGGCGGCCGGGCTGGCTGGCGCCTTCTGTTGGGCAAACATGGTGGTGGCGGCAAGCAAAAGACCCGTACAGATGAAAAGACGCTTCATGGTGTTATTTCTCCTCCGGGCAGAGCCATTGTTTGGACCGTGCGGCCCCGACCCGACGATTGTCGCACCATCCGCCCCCGGTCGGGAAGCTGCTTTCTTTTCAACGGCCAGCGAATGCCGCAACCTTTAGGGCCGCCTCTCCGCCGGATTTGCGGCAACCACGCGATAGTTGCCCGAGCCCAGCACCAGTTCGATCCTGTTTCCGTTCACCGCCGCGGTCTGAACCCCGGGTGCCTTGGCGGCCGCCAGCCCATTCACCTTCAACGCCCCCGGCGCGGCCGTTTCAAGCACCACCGTCGCCGTCGCATTGGCGGGAACCGCAAAGCTGTAGCTGGTCTTCGCAACGCCGCGCACCCAGTCGCTTTCAACCGGTCCCAAAGAGGACGCATAGCGGCAACGGACCCAACCGAGTTTGCCCACCGGGTTCGGAGCGATCACAATCCGGCGCGGTTCCGCAGCCGACATGTCCACTTGAATCCCGCCCAGGCCGCGATAAAACCACTCCTCGGCGTGCCCCAGCATAAAGTGATCCTGCGAGCTTTCAGGATTCGCATCCCAAGCCTCGGTCAGAGCCGTCGCGCCCTGCGCCAGTTGGTATCCGTAGCTGGGCGTATCGGTGCGCTCCAGCATGTCCAGCAGCACATCGCTGCGGCCTCCTTCCATCAGCGCATCCACCACGTAGTGGTAACCCACGTCACCCGCCGTCACGTGATTGCCGTGAGCGCGAATGTCCGCCACCAGCGCCGCCAGCACTTGTGCGCGCTCCCCTTCAGGAACCATGTCCAGCGCCAGCGGCATGGCCTGCGCAGTCTGACTTCCCTTGTCGTACATGTGCCGGTCGGCGTCGAAGAAGCGCGCATTGAAATTCGCGCGCTCCGCCTCCGCCTTTTCCTTGTAGCTTTGGCTTTCGTCCGCCATGCCCAGCAGCGCCGTCGAATGTTCCAGCACGCGCAGATCCTGGTAGTAGATCGCCGTCCCTGTCACCCCTGCGGTCGTCAGTTTTGACAAGCCCGGTTCGCCGGGGCCGATATCGTACCAGTCGCCCAGCCCATAAGCGACAATGCCCTCTTTCGCGCGCCTGCCCAGGTAGCTGGTATAGCCGCGCATCACGCCCAGGTTGGCCTCAAGAAAATGCCGGTCGCCGGTGCGCTCAAACACATACCACGGAGCCAGCACCGCCGCGCTGCCCCACTCCGGCGAGTCGTCGAAGACGCCCTCGTGCCCCGGATCGAAAACCACGTACTGCGGCGCAATCTCCGCCACCATCCCCGCCTTCGGCCCGTCCTGCCTCTGCTCGTCGGCGATGTTTCGCGCCGTGGCCGCAAACAGTCCCGCATAGTCGAAGTCATACAGAATGGACGGCGCCATCAGGTGCGTCTCTTCCAGCCACCCCAACTTTTCGCGGTGCGGGCAGTCCGTAAACAGGCTCACCGCATTGTTCTCAACCGACCGCACAATCAGCGTATGAATGCGGTTGAGCAAATGATCCGAGGACGCGAAGCTGCCCACCACCGCCGAGGAAGTATGCACGGCCTCGCCACGCAGCGTGAGCAGTTGCGCCTTGCCTGCGGACGATGTCGTCGCCGCGCCTTCCACCTGCACATATCTGAATCCGTAGTAACTGAACCGCGGATGCCATTCTTCTGTACCGCCGCCCTTCAGCGTATAGCTGTACCACTGCGGAGCGCCGGAACTGCGCTGCGACACACTCCCGTCCTTGTCCAGCAACTCACCGGGAATCAGCTTCACCGTTGCGCCCGCTGCGCCGCTCACCGTAATCGCCGGCCATCCCGCGAAATTCTGGCCCAGGTCATACACCAGCACGCCCGGCTTCGGTTGCGTGGTCTTCACGGGGATATAGGTGTGCATCACGCGAATCGGCGGCGCAGCCTCGGGTCGCAGCACGCCGCCAGGGCTCGCCGTCACCAGCGCCGCGCTCCATTTTGCGTCTTCAAAGCCCCCACGATCCCAACCGGCCGGTTCGCCCCGCGCATCAAAATCTTCGCCACCATACGTCGAAGAAAACGTAATCGGCCCCGGCGCGGTCTTCCAGCTTCCGTCGCTCGCAACCTCAACACGCGAACCATCGGCCAGCTCAACTGAAAGCTGCACCATGCACTTCGGCGGTCCATAGCTGCCTTCAAATTTCGTGTACCGCCCCGGCGTCTTCAGCACGCGATACATGCCGTTGCCCAGCATCACGCCCATCGCATTCGCGCCCCCATGCAGCAGCTCTGTCACGTCATAGCTGTCGTAGTAGACGGTCTTGCGATAGTCGCTCCATCCCGGAGTCAGTTCGTCGCTGCCCACCTTGTGCCCGTTGATGCGCAGCTCATCCTGCCCCAGCCCCGAGGCATAGATCACGGCCCGCTTCACTGGGCCAGCCAGCGCAAAACCCTTGCGGAAAAGCGGCAGAGGCTTCTGCCCCGCGTCTTCATCCGTCCCATCGGCGGCAATCCACTGCGCATGAAACACCGGAGCCTGCGTCCAGTGCGCCGGCCTGCTCCATGCAGTCGGATGGCCATTTTCATCCCAAAGCTTCACCTGCCAAGAGTATGTGTGTTGCGCTTCCAGGGCCGGCCCCGCATAAACCACGCCACTCGCAGCGCCGGACTCCGCCTTCCCACTGTCCCAACGCGGCGTTTGGCCTGCTGTAATCTCAGGTCCGGCAGCAGTTACGCGCACCTCGTACGCCGTTTGCCGCACCCCATGAAGAGTCGGCGACGCGGCTGCCACACTCCACGAAAACTCCGGCCGCGCTTCCGCCACCGCCAGCGGCTCGGTCCACCCGTTACACCGCAAACCGGAGGGCGCTGCGAGATGGCTCGCAGCCTGCGCGGCCAATGAAATGGGCATGGAACACGCCAGCAAACACACCGGCGCAAGAAGCTGTAATCGCTGAACCAGAAAACCAGAACGCATCGTCATAGTGGACTTATCCAGACACGTTGATATATCAAGGGGCCGGACAATGGCAATATAGATACACGTTCAAATTGCTTCATCCTGCAATAGGGTTTGGAGTAGATTCAGTTATCACGCTCAAATTGAATTCGGGATGTCACAGCAAAATTCCCGGCCATGCACTATAGTTGTGCCACAAAAAGAACATGTTCTCGGAGGCTCTCCTGTGCAGTTGCGAGCTCGCGTCTTTATCTTTGCAATCCTCTTTCTTTTCCTGAATTGCCCTGCAATGTCCTACGCCCAGCGTCCCGGTAACTCCAATGCTTTCTATCAGCAGTTGCGCGCCCTCGTGCCGGGTGGGGGCGTTGTAGCCGTCAATAACCTCGAACTCAAGCGCGACGCGGCGACCTTTACCTTTCGCAGCGGGAGTATTGCCTTCTATGGCGAGGTCAACGGCAAGGTAACGGGTGCTGTGTTCAAAGGAGAGGGCCACATCCACCTTGTCCCGCCCACCGCTGAGGAGCGCCACAATCTAGCCATCACCAACCACAACGAGGAGTTCGAAGATGACTTCGACCAGGTTGTGATGCGCTTTACCGACGCAACCTCAGCGGAACTTCACAAGGCGGGGGCTGTACAGGGAACGGCAGATCACGGCTTTGCCGAGGCCGCCCAGCAGTTGCACAACTTCCAGCGCAACAAGCTCCTCTACAATTTCGACCTGCGGCTGCTCGCGGACGTATTGAGTCCCGCACAGGGTGGCTACTTCATGGCCGCAATCCACGGCAAAAAATACCACAACCTGTTCTTCACCGTGGACCCGCATGGCGCACCCGAGGTTGAGCCCGAAGAAGTTGCCCTCATGGCCTGGAACGACTGGGGTCCGGCCTATCTCGCGGCCTTTCGACTCAAATCCATTGCCGCCCCTGGCGCAGCCGTCGCAAATAGCCAAAACGATGCCTACCGGATCGAAAATGAAGACCTGGACGTCACCATCGAAAAAAACGGCTTTCTAACCGGTCTGGCTACGGTTCACATCGTTGCCTTGCAGGATGGCCTCTCCGTCGCCCCACTCACGCTCTATTCCACGCTCAGGGTGAGCAAAGTCGAAACCGACAAGGGTGACCCGCTCGACTTCGTACAGGAGAAGAAGGAAGAAGACTCCGATTTCGGCGTGGTGCTCGCCAAGCCCCTCAACAAGGGCGAAACCGCTAGCGTTCGCATTGCCTACGGCGGCAAGGACGTTGTCCAGAACGAGGGCGGCGCAAACTACTATCCCATCGCGCGCCAAAGCTGGTATCCCAACGCGTCCTCGGGCCTCGGCAATTACGCCACCTATCACATGCTCTTTCACGTCGCCAAAGGCCTCCAGCTCATCGCCACCGGGACCAAGGTCAGCGACACCACCGACGGCAGGATAACCACCACCGAATGGAAAACAGACGTACCCCTTGCGGTGATCGGCTTCAACCTCGGCAAATTCACCATGAAGGAAGCGACGTTCAAGATTCCGCCAGCCGATAGCCTCACCATTGACGCATACGCCAATACCGAAACCCCGGATAGTCTAGCCCAGGCCTCCGAGGCCATGAGCGCCACGCCCAACGGCCGCGATGGAATGCGCAGCCTGGAAGGCAGCGCAACCGGCAAGATCAACACCGCATCCATGCTGCCTGCGCAACTGAGCCAGGGGCAGGTCGCCGCGCAGATCTACAACAACTTCTTCGGCCCCGTCCCCTTCACTAAAATAGCCCTGACACAGCAGTTTGCCTGCAACTATGGCCAGAGCTGGCCCATGCTCGTCTACCTTCCAATTTGCGGTTTCCTCGACACGACCCAGCAGAATGCCTTCGGCCTCGATCCCGCGAATATGTATTGGAAGACCGTGACGGCGCACGAGGTGGCGCACCAATGGTGGGGCCAGACCGTCGGCTTCAAGAGCTATCGCGACCAGTGGATGAGCGAGGGATTCGCGCAGGAGTCGGCATCTATCTTTCTGCTCGCCACCCGGCCCAAGCCCGACGACTTCCTCCAATTCTGGAAGCAGCAGCGCAAGCTCATCACCGAGAAGAACTCCATGGGCTTCCGTCCCATCGATGTCGGGCCCGTCACCATGGGCTTCCGCCTCAGTACCGAGAAGACCGGTTGGGGCGTTTATCAGAACCTCGTCTATCCCAAGGGCGGCTATATCCTGCACATGATCCGCATGATGATGTGGACCCAGAAGGAAGGCGACACGCGATTCATCGCCACCATGCACGACTTTGTCTCGACCTACCGCCTCAAAGCCGCAACGACCGAGGACTTCAAAGCCATTGTCGAAAAGCACATGAGCCCCGGCATGGACCTCGAAGGCAACCAGAAGATGGATTGGTTCTTCCGCGAGTATGTGTACGGAACCGACCTGCCCAGCTACCACTTCGAGAGCCAGGCCACGCAAAATGGCGACGCCACCACGCTGCACTACAAGCTGACCCAATCCGGCGTGAGTGCCGAATTCAGAAATACCGTCCCGCTCTATCTCGAACTCACCGACGGCAAGATTTTGCGCCTCGGCGCGGTGCGCATTACCGGCGCATCTACCGTCGACCAGACAGTACAATTGCCCAAACTGCCCGCCCCCGTGAAGCGCGCCGCCATCAATTACTATTACGACTTGCTCTGCACCGATAACTAGTTTGAGTGTCATCACCGCATTGCCCACCCACCCTTGAATCGCCGTTTGATTCAAGGGTGGGTGGGCAACAATTCCGATCTCGACTCATTGCAAAAGCGACCAAGCGGGCGGATAATTCCACTCATGTTCCGAGCAATCATAACCAAGGGCGCTCTTGCGGTTTTCTGCGTCTTCGTCCTGGCTGCCGCTCACGGTGAACCGGCGTCTACCGATGCTTCATCCTTGACTGTCGGTAGATTTGTAACGCAGGCTTACGAAGGTGGAAACAGTCCACTTCTTCCAGATTCCATCATGACCACGTCGGAGGTCTGGGATCCGTCAGGCGAGATCTTCGTCTACGATGCCCCAAAATTTCGCCCCAGAAAAGTCGCTCAGGGGATAGACCCGGCGCTGTCTCCGGATGGCGCCACAATCGCATCTTGCGGTTTCCTGCCAGGACAGGTCCGCTCGCAACTCATGATTGTGAAATCCGATGGCACCGGCCAAAAGGTTTTGACGAACATGGAGGGCTCGCCGTGTGCTCCCGCCTGGTCCCCCGATGAAAAGAGGATCGCGTTCAGCGTCCAGAGTGGTAAGGGGCAGACTGTAATGGTGCTGGATTTTGAACACAAAACGATCACCCCGGTCGCGCTCGGCACTCTTCCCCGCTGGTCACCGGATGGAAAGAAGCTTTTGTTCCTCCGCAAGCCTGAAGTTCATGGCGCCGTGGCGTCAATCTGGGTTGCCGATGCTGACGGAAAGCATGCAAGGATGGTTCTCGATACGTCTGCGCTGATTCCCGCCGCCGCTTGGGGCAGCGACGGAAAATCGATTGTGTACACGAACGACTACCACCACCGGTCGGCGATCTTCCGCGTGAACCTGGATGGAACCAATCCCGAGAAGGTCGCGGGAGACAAGAATCTGGAAATGTACTACCCCTCGATTTCAAAGGACGGAAAGAAACTCGCCGTCGAGATTGTGGACGGAAAAATGCTGATGTTGAAGGAGATTGACATCAGTACTCAGAAGTTGCGGTGGCTTGCGAATGCCGCGCGCGGTGACGTTGTTTGGAGCAGCGTTCACTGAGATAGCAGACGCTCTTCAGCAGTTGCTCATAAGCTGAACGCACACAATAACAAAGACGCGGACCTTCAGGTCCACGTCTTTGTGGTAAGCATTGGATGCGAAGCGCTACCGCTTTGCCATCGCTTCACGAACCGTAAGCGCCACTTGTACCGCCTGCAAGGCGCTGCCCTCTGCCTTGTAATGCACGTCGTCGGAGTGCAAGTCGGTGTGAGGCAGCATCAGCCCATGCTGGTCGTCCGTTGAGATCCCCTCGCTGGCCATCAGCGTGGCCGCCAACTTGTTGCGCTCGTCAATGCGGGCGTTGGTGGCTCCGCCGGTCGTCGAATCCTCGCGAACCGGCGTGGTCGCCGTCCAGATCAGCTTTGCCTGCGGAGCCCCGCCGCGCAGCGCGGCAACCATAGCCGGAAGCCCGGCGGCGTATTGCTGCTCCGTGTAGCCCCACCCGTGCATCCCGCTATTGAAGTGCACAACGGCGAACTTCAACCCCATCGTGCTGAAATAGTCGCGCAGTTGTCCCGGCAGCCGCGAGTCACCACTCGACACAGAAGTAGCAAACAGATAAACATTCGCCACGCCCTTCAACTGCTCGGCAACGGCCGGATAATACCCGCGCGTAATCGAGTCGCCCACCAGCAGCACATTGGGCAGTTTCGCATCTGGCTTGTCCGCCCGGTCTGTCCAGGTCCACTCTATCTTTTCCGTAATTGGAAGCCCCGCCTGCGCTGCCATGCCCAGCGTACAAGCAAAGATAGTCATCAACAAAACCATTCGTCGCATATCAATCCATCCTTTAGCCTTGCAGATTACAGATGAAACCGCGAAGCATGAACAATGTTCTTGCCGAAAGGTTACACCAGGGGCCGCATAAGCACAGAGAGCGCGAACCGAAGTCTGCGCTCGCTGTGTTTCTCACTCGAGTTGACTTACACCTTCGCAGCCATCGCGCCGGCCAGCCGCTCCGTCACCAGTTCATGCCCGCGCGCAAACAGCTCTTCCAGCGAAAGCTTGCCCGCGTCCACATCCGCCAGAATCGCCTTCTGCGCAATGTACTCGCGATTCACAATCCCCGCCTTCGACTGCAGCATCCGCCACGCCTTGCGCCGCTCCACGCAGAACATCACCAGTTGCCGGCTCAGTGCCCGGTAGTCCGTCTTCCCGTTTTCTTCATACGTGATGTACACGCCAAAGTCGGGAATAAACGCACGATGCCCGGGCGTGAGATAACGCCTGTACACAATGTCCTGCTGCGTAATCCGCACCAGCATGTTGTCCAGCGGAATCAGCTTCGCCGACGCTTCCGGCTTGAGCTTCTTCAGGTGGTTGCGGAAGCGCGCTTCCGTCACGCACCAGTGAGCCACCGTGTAGCGTGACGTCTCGCCCGTTACCTTGTTCTTGGTTTCGTACCAGTCAAGATCGATGGAAGGATTGCCCTTCACATCCAGCGCTTCCTGATACGTCTCGCCCAGCCGCGGATTGAAGACAAACTCCGGCACGCCGCGCGAGTCGCGCACGCGCTGCGCCTGGTGCAGAGCCATGTCGTCCGCAACGCCGTGCTCCGGCTGGCAAGTGGTAAACGCCTGCAGGAACATGGTGCCCCGATACTCCAGCCCATCCAGAATCGCGCGGTAAAGCTTCGGCGCGTTGGCCATTGAAACCTGCGCCACAAACGGCGATCCATGCCCGGCAAGGAAGGTCTCCGCCACCGTCTTCTTCTCGGTGTTCTTGCCCTGCGTGGCCGCGCCAAATGTGTTCATGTCGCCGCCGCCCAGCATCGGCGTCGAGTCGGAGTTCTGTCCGCCGGTGTTGGAATACACCTGCGTGTCGAGCATCAGAACCTTTACGTTCGGCCGGTTCTGCAGAATCACCTTCGACATATTCTGGTAGCCGATGTCGCCCATGCCGCCGTCGCCGCCCACCGCCCAAACCTTGGGCAGTTCAACAATCTCCTGGTCGGTCATCAGCGCATCGGTAAAGTGGCTCAGGTGGTAATACTCTTCCTCGTTGATCACGTTCGCGTCGCGCGTCAGCAGTATGTCCGCTAGCCGCTCCGGAATCACCGAGCGCCGCGCATGATCCACGATGAAGCTTTCGCCCATCAGCCAGCCCACCGTCACGCCATCCTGGAACAGCGAATTCATCCAGGGATATGGATGCGGATTGTTGGGCGCGCTCGAACCGTACACCGTGTTGCAGCCCGTGTGCGCGGCCATTGCCATCACGCTCATGCCGTTGGCCAGCCGTCCGTCCACCGCTTGCAGGTTCTTGTGGTTGAAGGCTTCAGTCAGCAGCACTGCGGCAATCGCTTCCACTAGTTCGGCGTCGCTGATCGGACCGTGATGCTTCTCGTAGTCTGCGATGCGCCACTTGGTGTCCTTCACGTCTTCGCCGCCCAGCCCAAGCACAAGGTGTGCAATGGCCTGCCGCAACAGATCGTACTCGGCCATGTTGCGCGCCTTCAGCACCGCCAGTCGCGACACGCCGGTCTTTTCCAGTGCCCCGGCCTTGACCACAAAGCGGTCGCTCTTGGCGTGATACACCGGACGCATGTATGCCTCGGTCACTGCGGCAATCGAGCGCAGTACGCTCTTTTCGCCGCAGCCCGCGCAGGCACCGTCGCCAGACACCAGCGAGTCGTAGTTCGAGCGAACCATCAGCATGTTGCGCAGCGTTGCCGTCTTTGAGTCCGCCGGATTCGCTCCGTTATACAGGCCCAGGTACTTTTGCGAAGTGTCCGGCAGCAGATCCAGGAAGCCTGTACCGGTCTCGTGCTCGGCATTCATCTCCTCGGTCTCTGGAACCATCCGCAGCGCGTTGTGATCGCCGCAGGCCGTCACACAAGCCGCGCAGCCCTTGCACAAATCGCTTACAAAAATTGAGAAGATGCCGCCCGACCCGGAACTCTTGCGCTCCGGCGACGAGAAGATTGCGTTCACCTTCTGGTAAGCCATCGGCACCTTCGAAAGAATCGCGAAGAACTGCGCTTTAGCCTGAGCGGAGAAGCCGTCCACCTGCTCCGTCACCTCGCGCAGAATAGTCGGCAGCGGCGTTCCGGTTTTAATCTCGGCCAGCATCCGCTGACGCGCCAGCTTTTCAATCTCCGGCAAGGCGCTCAGCAGTTTCACGCGATCACCGGCATCGGCCACATAGTAGGAAATCGCGGTCGACAACAGCGTGCTCAAATCCTGCGACGTATTGGGCAGCGCCGTGTCCGGACATACCGAGATGCACTCCATGCACTGCGTGCAGTTCTCGGGAATGTACAGCGGAGTCTCGCGCCGCGCCACATACTTCGAAGCCGTATCGCCCGTGGCCGCGGCAATCACGCCCATGGCCGAAAGCGGCGTGGCTGGCTGGTTATAGCCGAACGTCGAGCGGAACTGCGCATCAAAGTCGGCCACGCTCGCAATCGGCGTGCGCTTCGCCTGCCCCGAGGGCAGCGGTGTGGAACGGCATCCCGAGCCGCACGATCCGCCTGCCGCGGTCAGTTCCAGAATCGGCAACAGCGCCTGTCCGCGCAGGCTTGAGCGGTCGGCAGCGGCCAGCGCGCCAATCTTGATTTCCTTCACCTGGTCGTAGCCCTGCAGCATCACTTCCATATTCGACTGCACCACGGCATCGCCCAGCTTGCCGAACTTCTTTACATACTGCTTGTAAACAACATCGCGGTACTGCTCCTGCGTAATCCCAAACTCCTGCAGCAGTGTGCTCACCGCAAAGAACGCGCCCAAAAATGCATTGCCCTGCATGCGCAGTTGCAAATCGCCGCGATCCGTCGCCTTCTTGGCAATCGCAAACCCCGGCAGCGTGAATACGCGAATGTTGTTGTCGATAATCTGCTTGCGCGCCCACTGCGGCAGCCGTTCCCAGGCCTGCTCGCCTTCTTCGTCAGACTCCCACACCAGCGAGCCGCCCGCCGCCATGCCGTCCAGAGGATTGGTATGCGTAAAGGCCTTGGGATCGCAGCACAGCACCACGGTCACGTGGCGCAAATCGCAGTTCACGCGAATGCGGTCCTTGGCCGCCACCATAAAGTAGCTGGTCGGCGCGCCCTTCTTTTCCGATCCGTACTTGGGATTGGCGCTGACGTGAATCACTTCCTTGGGATTGCCCAGTTCGTCCCGCTCCCCATCGCGTTCAAAAATCAAATCGTTCAGGTCGCCCAGAATCGCACCCAGGTTCTTGCCGGTCGTAATCGCGCCCCATCCGCCAATCGAGTGGAACCTGACCGCAACCGCGCCCTCAGGCAACAGCGAAGGTGTCTCATCGCCGACCACCGCGTAAGGATGGTCAATGCCCAGCACTATGAACGAAACGCCGTCCGCCGCGGTCTTGCCGTCCTGCCGCGCTCGACCCGCTGTGGCAAACTCGTACGCACCGAAAATGTGCTCAGGCCTGAAGTCGCGCGAGCCCAACCCATAGGTCCCGCCAAATATCCGCGGCGTTTCCTCCATGGTGATGGCCGGCAAACCTTCTGCAGCCGTGCGGCCTGTTGTGAAAATCGCCTTTGAAAGCGCCGTGCGAATGTCGCGGCCCAGCGGGTTGTCACCAGACAGCGCCTCGTCGGTCCGCTCCAGAATAATCACGTTCTTCTTGCCCTTGAGCGCGGCCACCATCGCCGCCTCGGGGAACGGCCGAATCACATTTACATGGATGGAGCCGACCTTGGCGCCGCGCTTCTCTCGCAGGTAGTCCACAGCGGCTTCAATGTTCTCTGCCGCCGAACCCAACGACACAAACACCGTCTCCGCATCTTCGGTCTTGTACTGGCTGATGAGTCCGTAGTTCCGGCCCGTCAGTTCGGCAAAATCCTTGTACGCGGCCTCAAGGAACTGCAGAATCGGCTCGGCAAAATTATTCCGCCGCGCCACCACGCCCTGCATGTAGTGTTCCTGATTCTGCACCGGCCCCAACAGCAGCGGGTTGGTCAGATCCATCATCTTGGGAACCCTGCGCCGCGTGGCCCCAAACAGGGTGCGCTGCGCTTCCGTGGGACAGTCGATAATGTCCTCAGGCGATCCCAGGTACTCGCGAATCAGCTCCGACTCATGCTTGTAGAAGGTCCGCTCCAGGTGCGTCGTCAGGAACCCGTCCATGATGTTCATGCCCGGCGTCAGGCTCAGTTCCGTCACGCGGCGCAAAATCAGCGCTTGGTCTGCGGTCTGCTGAGCATCCTTGCCGAACAGCATGATCCAGCCCGTATCCAGTGCGCCATAAATATCGTCGTGACCGCAGTGAACGTTCAGGGCATGCTTGGTCAGCGCGCGCGCGCCCACCTCCAGCACCATCGTCGAAGCCTTGCCCGGCGCGTGGTAATACTGTTCCACGCCGTACACAACGCCCTGGCCTGAAGTAAAGTTCACCACCCGCTTGCCGCACACCGAGTGGGCTATCGCCCCGCCCTGCGCCGCGTGCTCGCCTTCGGTCTCAATGGCGATCGTGTTTTTTCCGAATACATTGAGATGGCCTTCCGCATAGGCCTGCTGGAAAAGTTCGCCGCCCTCCGTAGAAGGCGTAATCGGATAAAACACTCCTGCGTCGGCGATCCGCGTTTCGGTATGGTATGAGACCAGTTGGTTTCCGTTTGCGGTAACTCGAATGCCTGGATAACGAGCAGCAACTGTCATGAATCCCTCTCCGTGAGCCCTGGTTCGCTCTGTAACTGTCTGTTCGTGTGTCGATAAGGCCGCATGCGTCTGAAGCAATCGGCTGGGTGGGGCGCAGGCCGCAGCGCATTTGCGCAGCGACCTGCTCAAAACCGGCCAAAAGCCAACGCTCCATCTGGCCGCAATGCCAACAAAACTGATCGAATACCTCTGCCAAGTGTAAAGGCCGGAATCGAGTACAGGGAACCCAGGGGAAGATGCTCCTGCAAAATCGGCCTATCTATCAGTATGCACCTATCCATGGGAGACAACGTCCCAAGAGGTGGGATTGGGAGCGCGCCCTGATCCCCGCACTTTACGCAATCCGCACCCCGTCCCACCCTGAGCGAGTGCATTCCTGTGCGCTGTATAATTGCGCCGGTTCGCGAACAGGCTGGCAATGTAACCAAAGACTGATCCGCGAACTCGACTCAAACACCATTAAACAAGCTGGCAAAGCCGGCAGGAGCAATCCATGATCTCTCATTCCATTCGCCCTGAACGCCTGGGCTTTCTCGCCTTGATTCTTATGCTTGCGGCCCCGGCCTTCACCTCCGCACAACCCGCCGCCCTCAAATACCCTGAGCTGCCTGAAGCCCGCCGCGCCGCCATCGCCCAAATGCTCCCGGCCCAACCCGCTGGGTTCGGCGTCCCCTGCTCTGACCGCGCCGTCTGGGCTTCTGCCGCCCAGTACTTCCAGAGCAGCGTCGAGCGCGCAAACACCCTCATCGCCAGCCCCTTGCCGCCTTGGGACGACCAGGCCTATCTTCGCTACTCCCGCGACGGCGACCGCAACGAGGGTCAGGCCATGCTCGGTCGCCACAACGGGCAACTTACCCCGCTCGTCCTCGCCGAGTGCAGCCAATGGAATGGCAAATACCTGCCCCGTATCGCCGAGCAGCTCGACGCCATCTCCGCCGAAAAATCCTGGACCCTGCCCGCCCACGATCCCAAGCTCCTTAACTTCAGCGGAACCCGTTATTACGTTGACCTCGCCGCCGCGGCCGAGGCTCATACAGTGGCTGAGGCCCTCTACCTGCTCGGCGACAAAATTCCCGCCGACACCCGCCAGCGCGCCATGGCCGCCCTTGAGCTACACGTCTTCGGCCCCATGCGCCGCGCCTATGCCGGGCAGGAAGATACCTACATCTCCTGGCTCACCGTAAAGCACAACTGGAACTCCGTCTGCCACAACGGCGTCACCGACGCGGCCCTCACCATCCTGCCCGACCGCAACGACCGCGCCCTGTTCGCCGCCGCCGCCGAAAAGTGGGTTCCCAACTACCTCGACAGCTTCAGCGATAGCGGCTACGACAACGAAGGCATCGGCTACTGGGTTTACGGCTTCTCCAACTACAACGAGCTTCGCGAGCACCTCTGGTACTCCACTGGCGGCAAAATCGACCTCTACAACGATCCCCATGCCCGCAAGTCCGCCCTATTCGGCTTCCAGTTCGCCATGCTGCCCGGCGTCTATGCCGACTTTGGCGACGCCCACTTCACCTACAAGCCCGACCAGACATTCCTCGCCGTCATCGACCGCACCTTTGGTCTCGGCGTCTACCCCAACGATCTCGACATCATCCGCGGCGAGCACTCCGAAGCTCTTCCCGCAGCCGTCTACGCCGCGTTCCCCAACAAGTCGCAGCGCCACGATCCCGGAGCCACCGCCGCCGATCTGCTCGGCCTGCGCGCCTGGTACCCCGAAAACGGCATCCTTGTGGACCGTCCCGCCCCCGGCGGCGATCTCGCCGTCACCATCAAGGCCGGCGGCAACGGCAACCACAGCCACAACGACGTCGGTTCCTATTCCATCGCCCTCAATTCCACCCAGATCGTCGGCGATCCCGGCGGCCCCAGCTTCTATATCGCTGACACCTTCAGCCCCAGGCGCTACACCTACCGCCTGCTCAACTCCTTCGGACACCCCGTTCCTCAGATCGACGGAAAGCTACAGCTTGAAGCCACCACCGTCCACCCCACCGTCGTCTCCACCAATTTCGCGCCGCAGGCAGACTCCATCGTTATGGACATAACCTCCGCCTACGACGATTCCAACCTCAAGAAGGTGCTGCGCACCATGAAGTACGCTCGCGGCGTCGACTCATCCGTCGAGATCGCCGACAGCTTTAGCATTGCCGGCCCCGCCGAAATCGTCGAGTCCTTCCCAATCCACGGAACCTTGAAGCAGATCGACCCCAAAACCTTCCAGATCGACTATCAGGACGCCCACATCCAAATCTCCATCGATGCCCCCGCCGCATTCACCCTCACCCAGGACAAGGTGGACGACATGGGCAACCCATTCACTAGAATCGGCGCCAAAATCCACCTCGCAACCTCCGGCAAAGTAGTCATGCACTTCAAGAAAGTCGCCGCTAACTAACGAAAAACACCGGGGTGCCCCATCCTTCCCGCGCACTTTGCAGGAAGGGTGGGAAAAGAAGAACCCAACCTTCCACTCATCGGGAGAAGCCAGACATGCAAGACACCACCCCGCAATACGCCAGCTATCCCAGCCTCAGCAACCGCGTAGTCATCGTCACCGGCGGCGCCACCGGCATCGGCGAATCCGTCGTCACCCACTTCGCCCGTAACGGCTCCCGCGTAGCCTTCCTCGACATTCAGGACGCCCCCGCCCAGGCCCTCTCGGCCTCGCTAGCCGCCGAAGGATGCCCCGCCCCCCTCTACATCCACTGCGACCTCACCGATCTCGACGCCCTCAAGGCCGCTGTCGAGCAGGTCGTCTCGACATACGGCACTATCGATGTCCTGGTCAACAACGCCGCCAACGATCAGCGCCACAGCATCGAAGAAGTCACGCCCGAGTTCTGGGACCGTTCCATGGCCACCAACCTGCGTCCCCAGTTCTTCATGATCCAGGCCGTCCTGCCGGCCATGCGCGTCGCCGGCCGCGGCTCCATTATCAACATGAGTTCCATCGCCTGGATGATTCCCAACAAGCGCCTCCCCCTCTACGTCGCCGCCAAGGCCGCCATCGTCGGCCTCACCCGCACCGTTGCCCACGACCTCGGCCCCGACAACATCCGCGTCAACGCCGTCCTTCCCGGAGCCATCGCCACTGAGCGCCAAAAGCAACTTTGGTATACCCCCGAGTACCTCGCCGAGATCCATCTCCGCCAGGCTCTCAAAATCCAGATTGAGCCCGCCGACGTGGCCCGCCTCGTCCTCTTCCTCGCCTCCGACGACTCCGGCGCCATCACCAACCAGAGCTACATCGTCGACGGCGGCTTCGTATAGCCCCTGAATGCGCTACCATGAAGACAGGATTGAGGCTTCCCATGTTTGTCGTGGTATGGCAATTTGAAATCGCCGAAGAGATGATCGCCGGCTTTGAAGCCGCATACGGCCCCGAGGGCGCCTGGGCCCAGCTCTTCCGCATCTCTCCCAACTACCTCGGCACCGAGTTGCTGCGCGATGCCTACATTTCAGGCAACTACCTCACCATCGACCGCTGGACTAGCGAAGCCGACTTCCGCGCCTTCCGCAAGCAGCACGACCAGGAATACGAGGCCCTCGACCGCACCTGTGACGCCCTCACCAGCCGCGAAACCCGCATCGGTGCTTTCACCGTTTAAGTTGTCTCGCCACGTACGCGTCGACCACCTCGGTGCGCACGTCCATAGACAACACCTCCCTTCTTCTCCATTTCTTCGCCATTATTTCCTGTCTTTGTGCTTCCAGCCCTGCTACAATCCCATCGAAAACCAATTTAAGCCCAACGCTGTTTCCTGTCAGGAAAGCATGAGATGAGCAGGGCGACATTCTGAGGAGCCCTCCCGATGGCCATCGCCGATGACCGCACCAAAGCCGTAGAACTGGCCCTTGCACAGATCGAAAAACAGTTTGGAAAAGGGTCCATTGTGCGGCTCGGCTCCAAAGAGGCGCTGATGCCCATCGCCGTCATCTCAACCGGCTCCATCAGCTTTGATGCCGCCCTCGGCGTCGGTGGCGTACCTCGCGGCCGTGTCATTGAGGTCTTCGGCCCCGAATCTTCGGGCAAGACCACCATCACCCTCCAGATCATCGCCGAGGCCCAAAAACTCGGCGGTCTCGCGGCGTTCGTTGATGCCGAGCACGCCCTCGACCCCGCCTACGCCCGCAAGCTCGGCGTGGACATCGACAACCTGCTCGTTTCGCAGCCCGACTCCGGCGAACAGGCCCTCGAAATTACTGAGGCCCTCGTAAAGTCCGGCGCCATTGACGTGCTGGTCGTCGATTCGGTGGCCGCTCTCGTCCCCAAGGCCGAGCTTGACGGCGAAATGGGCGATTCCCACATGGCCCTCCAGGCCCGCCTCATGTCCCAGGCTCTCCGCAAGCTCACCGGTAGCGTCTCCAAATCCCGCACCGCACTCATCTTTAGCAATCAGATTCGAGAGAAAATCGGCGTCATGTTCGGCAACCCTGAGACCACCACCGGCGGGCGCGCCCTCAAGTTCTACTCCTCGGT
>Ga0114951_10001930_pt1 | contig 24485 bp, 23 predicted proteins | sample AM7aDNAmetaG_FD_88677 | JGI IMG/M metagenome (GOLD analysis project Ga0114951, IMG submission 88677) | Freshwater microbial communities from Finland to study Microbial Dark Matter (Phase II) - AM7a DNA metaG | ecosystem: Environmental > Aquatic > Freshwater > Lake | place: Finland: Lake Alinen... | reverse complement strand
GCCGACAACCACTGCCCAACATTTCGGGCGCCCACGGACGGGTCAACGTTGACTTTCCGCGCCGATTGTGGTGACTTCACCTGCCATGATTGAGGACCTGAAAGCCAAATTGAGTGATCTCCAACAACGCCATGCGGGGTTGGGGAGGTATCTTTGACCCGGTCCGAATTCAAAACCGACTTGGTGAACTTGAAAATATCATGGCCGGGCCGACGTTCTGGAACGATCAGAACGGCGCCCGCAGAATTCTTGATGAAGCCAACGCGATTCGCCGTAAACTCGCCAGCATTGACGAACTCGCCCGCCGAATTTCCGACTGTGAAGTTTTGATCGAGCTCGGTGAATCCGAAGCCGGGATCACCAAGGAAGTCGCGGACACGGAAAAGCGGTTCACGCAATTTGAATTGGAAATTCTGCTCGGAGAAGAGCACGACCAGTCTAATTGCATCTTTAACATCCATGCCGGTGCCGGCGGTACCGAAAGCTGTGATTGGGCGAACATGCTGCTGCGCATGTATCAGCGGTATTGCGAAAGCCGCGGATTCAAGGTGGAGGTGGTCGATATCCAGCAGGGCGAAGAAGCCGGCATCAAGAGCGCCACTCTGATGGTGAGCGGTGCCTATGCTTTTGGCTACCTGAAAGCCGAGCGCGGTGTGCACCGGCTGGTCCGGATTTCTCCGTTTGATTCCAACAAACGCCGGCACACCTCCTTCGCCAGCGTGGATGCCGTCGCCGAAATTCCAGATGCCGAAGTGGAATTAAAAATGGAAGATGTCCGGGTGGATACGTTCCGGTCCGGCGGCAAAGGTGGTCAGAACGTTAATAAACTTGAAACCGCCATCCGCATGACCCACGGCCCGACCGGCCTGGTCGTCCAGTGCCAGAGCGAGCGCAGCCAGCATCAGAATCGGGAACTCGCGATCAAACTGTTGAAGGCCCGGCTGTATGAAAAGCAACAAGACGAAAAGCGGGCGGCGCAAGAGAAGTACTACGGCGAAAAAGGTGCCATTGCCTGGGGGAATCAGATCCGGAGCTATGTTTTCCAACCCTACCAAATGGTCAAGGATCTGCGCACCGGTTGCCAGACCAGCGATGTGCAAGGCGTGATGGATGGCGACCTCGACGCCTTGATCAGCGCCTGGCTCAAGGGCGGTCAACCCCGCCAGCGCAAACAGGGTGTGACCGATGAGGATTAGCCGGTGAACATCCTCGACAAGATTGTGGCCGAAAAGCGACTGGAAGTTGCCCGGTTGCTGCCACAGGCCGGGCCGATCCGGCAAGCGGTCGCCCGGCGGCAGGATTACCGGGACTTTGCCGGAGCCCTGAAACGCTCTGCCGGTGTTGCGCTCATCGCGGAAGTCAAAAAAGCCTCGCCATCGCTCGGGTTGATTCGGAGCGATTTCAACCCCCTCCAAATTGCCCATGAATATGAGTTGGCCGGTGCAGCCGCCTTGTCCGTGCTCACCGACGAACAGTTTTTTCAGGGGAAGCTAGAATATCTGCGGGTCATCCGGGACGTAGTTAAGTTGCCATTGCTCCGGAAAGATTTCATCATTGATGAGCTCCAATTATACGAGGCGGTGGCAGGGGGAGCGGATGCGGTCTTGTTGATCGCGGCAATTCTCGACGACGCACAGCTCCGGGCCTATCGACAACTGGCGGCGCACCTCCAGCTCGCCGCGCTGGTGGAAGTTCATGATGACCAGGAGCTGGTCCGGGCCTTGGTGGCCGGCGCGGAAATTATCGGGATCAATAACCGCGATCTAAAAACTTTTCGCGTCGATCTGGCCACGACGGAGCGGTTGGCCGCCCAGATCCCGGACGATAAAATCATCGTGGCGGAGAGTGGGATTCAGGCGCGGGCGGATGTGGCGCGCGTGCTGGCGGCGGGGGTCCACGCAATCTTGGTCGGCGAGTCGTTGATGCGGAGCCCGGATATTGCCGGGAAGGTTCGGGAGTTGATCGGATGACAACGCGAATTAAAATCTGCGGCATTACGAATCTGGCGGATGCGCGGTTGGCGGTGGAATGTGGCGCGTCCGCTTTGGGTTTCATCTTCTATCGATCCAGCCAGCGGCATGTCACTCCGTCCCGGGCTGCGGAGATTTGTGCGATGCTGCCGCCATTTGTGGCCAAGGTGGGCGTGTTTGTGAACGAATCGGCAGCGGGGATTCAGCAAGTGGTGAAGGATTGTCGGCTCGATGCGATCCAGCTCCATGGCGAGGAATTACCGGCATTTTGCCGGCCGTGGCCGGTCCCGGTCATCAAAGCCATCCGGGTGCGCGATGCCAATTCCCTCCGAGCGGCGGCAGAGTACGATGTTGACGCTCTGCTGCTGGATACTTACACTGCCGAACAACGCGGCGGAACCGGCCAGGCCTTCGATTGGGCGCTGGCACGGCAAGCGAAAACGCTGGTGCGGCCGCCGCTGATTTTATCCGGTGGATTGACTCCGGAAAATGTCGGAGCTGCGATTCGTCAGGTGGCGCCGTTCGCGGTGGATGTGGCCAGTGGAGTGGAAGCCGAACCCGGTCGGAAAGACCCGGAGAAATTACGAAGATTTTTTGAGGCAGTCAGAGCATGAGCAAAAGCAAGCAAACAACGGTTCCGGACGCGACCGGCCATTTTGGGCCGTACGGCGGGATGTATGTGCCCGAGACGTTGATGGCGCCATTGCAGGAGTTGGCGCGGGAATATGAAACGGCCCGGCGTGACCACAAGTTCCAACAGGAATTGGCGTATTATTTGCGCGACTACGTCGGTCGGCCCACCCCGCTATATTTCGCAGAGCGGCTGACCCGGGAAGTGGGCGGCCCAAAAATTTATCTCAAGCGCGAAGATCTGCTGCATACCGGCGCGCATAAGATCAACAATGCCATTGGCCAGGTTCTCCTGGCCAAGCGAATGGGGAAAAAACGGATTATTGCCGAAACGGGCGCCGGTCAACACGGCGTGGCAACGGCCACCGTCGCGGCCATGTTTGGCATGGAATGCGTCGTCTACATGGGCGAAGTGGACATGGCCCGGCAGGCGCTGAATGTGTACCGGATGCAGTTGCTGGGGGCTGACGTGCGGGGAGTGGCCGCGGGGCAGCGGACTTTGAAGGAAGCCATCAGCGAAGCGATGCGCGATTGGGTAACGCATGTGCGCTCGACCCATTACATTCTTGGCAGTGTTCTCGGCGCGCATCCGTACCCGATGATGGTGCGGGATTTTCAGTCGGTGATCGGCCGGGAAGCGCGCCAGCAAATTTTAGCCAAAGAGAAGCGGCTGCCGGCCGCACTTGTGGCCTGCGTCGGCGGCGGTTCAAATTCAATCGGATTGTTCCATGCATTCTTACGGGACCGGAATGTGCGCATGATTGGCGTCGAAGGCGGCGGGCGCGGGATCAAGCCCGGACAGCACGCGGCCCGCTTCCAAAAGGGTGGATCACTCGGCGTATTGCAGGGCACCCGGACGTTTGTGCTCCAGGACCGGGCGGGGCAGATCATGCTCACGCACTCGGTCAGCGCCGGTCTTGACTATGCCGCCGTTGGCCCCGAGCACAGCTATTTGCGGGATTTGCAGCGAATTAAATATAGCTACGCGACGGATTCGGAAGCGCTGGCAGCCTTTCAGTTTTGCTCCCGCGCGGAGGGAATCATCCCGGCGTTGGAATCAGCCCATGCCATTGCCTACGTTTTGAAGCAGGGGCAGCACTGGGGTAAACGCCAGGCGATTATCGTCAATCTGAGTGGGCGCGGCGACAAGGATGTAACCCAAGTGGCGGAGTTGTTGAAACTGTGAGTTGGAGAATCAAATGTCCATATTGTAGCACCGGCTACGTCGGGCCGCTGATGGGTGGGTTGCGGGATGATTACTATGGTCGCCAACGGTTGTGCGGATCGTGCGGCACGATCTGGCGGATGAGCCACCGCGGGTACGCGATCATGATCGGCTCGGTGTTGCTGGCGTTCAGCCTCGGCATTGCTGCGTTGTATTATCATCATTGGCTGCCGCAGACAGTGGCGGATGTGTTGGCCGCGGTGTGGTTGGTGGCGTGGCTGGTTTTCCTCTGGCCGCTGGTGTACAGAACTGTGTGGCGAATCCGAGTTAAAAAACCATGATGCGATCCATGACCGGTTACGGGCGGGGCGAAAGTGCGAAGGACGGATTCAAGTTCACCGTGGAACTGAATTCCATCAATCGCAAGCAAAGCGATATTGCTGTCAACCTGCCGAAAGAGTTGATCGAACTGGAACCGCGGATCCGCGATGAAATTAACGCGCACCTGTCCCGCGGTCGCATCAATGCCGTCGTCGCCTACCATTGCGCCACCGAAGGCGAAGGGGCGGTGGAGCTCGACGAATCGCTGGCGCTGGCTTACCTGAAAGCCATTCAACGACTCCAAAAACGGGCCAAGCTTGCCGGTCCGATTACGATCGATACACTTTTGCGTGTGCCCGGTGTTTTGAAATCGACCGAGCCGACGCTTGAAGCCATCGCTGTCTGGCCCTCGGTCGAACAGGCGCTCAAACGCGCGCTCGGACAGCTCGTGAAGATGCGTGAGAAAGAAGGCAGGTTTCTGGCCGCCGACCTGACCGGCCGACTGGACGCGCTCGCGGCCGGTGTGGCGCGGATCCGGCAAGTCGCCCCGAGCATCGTCCAGCATTACCGGGACCAACTCCACACGCGCATCAAGGAGGCCGGTCTGACGGTCCCGATCGATGACGAGCGGTTGAGCAAGGAAGTCGTTCTGTTCGCGGACCGCAGCGACATCACCGAAGAGCTGACCCGACTGGAAAGCCATTTCCAACAATTTCGCGAATGCTTTAAATCCGCCGAACCGGTCGGGCGCACCCTGGACTTCCTCTCGCAGGAGATGAACCGGGAACTCAATACCATCGGCTCCAAATCGAATGCCGTTGAGATTTCGCAGGTCGTTGTCCGTCTCAAGGCAGAGCTCGAGAAAATCCGCGAACAGGTGCAGAACATCGAATGACCACACCCCGGACCGGTTTGATGATCGTTGTGTCTGCGCCTTCGGGTGGCGGCAAGAGTTCGCTGTGCCAGCGGCTGTTGAACTGGTCGCCGAACCTGGTTTATTCCGTTTCCTGCACCACGCGTTCCCCGCGCGGCGGCGAACAATCGGGTCAGGATTATTTTTTTCTTAGCCGGTCCGCTTTTGAAGCCAAGATTGCCAGTGGTGAATTTCTCGAATCTGCCGAGTATAATGGCAACTACTACGGCACCCCGCGTTCCTTTATTGAATCGCAGCTCACCGCCGGCAAGGATGTCCTGCTGGATGTCGAAGTGCAGGGGGCGACCCAGTTGATGCAACGCGTCCGCTCCGGTGGGTTTGCCTATCCCCACGCGCTGGTGACAATTTTCCTGATGCCGCCGTCGCTGGAATTGCTCGAAATCCGGCTGCGGCGCCGCGGGACCGACAGCGATGAAACGATTTGTAAACGCCTCGCGATCGCCGAGCGCGAAATGGAACACTGGCCGGAATACGACTACGTTATTGTCAGCGGGCGTTTGGACGACGATTTTGCGCAGGGGAAGGCGATTGTCATTGCTGAGAAATGCCGGGGCTTGCGTTTACCGAAGGATACCCAAGTATGGCAACAAAACGAACTCTCGTTCTAGGGATTACCGGCTCCATTGCCGCGTACAAAGCCGCTGATCTTGCCAGCCGGTTCAAAAAAGCTGGTCACGACGTTCACTGCGTCATGACCAGGGACGCGACGCATTTTATTACGCCGCTGACCCTTCAAACGCTTTCCCAACACCCGGTCATCCTCGATCTCTTCGAGGAAGTTCCGGAGTGGAAGCCGACTCATTTGCCGGTGGCCGACATTGCCGACCTGCTGCTCATTGCACCCGCGACCGCCAATGTCATTGCCAAACTCGCCCATGGCCTTGCCGATGACGCGCTTTCCACCGTCGCACTTGCGTTGCGGCCGGAAGCCAAGGTTGTCATCGCCCCGGCCATGAATGGCAAGATGTGGCTGCACCCAGCCACGCAGGCCAATGTGAAACTGTTGATCAGCCGTGGCGTGGAATTTATCGGGCCCGACCAGGGCATGTTAGCGTGTGGCTACGAAGGCCTCGGCCGCCTCTGGCCGGTGGAAAAGATCGTGGAACGCATCCTGCAGTTACTCGCATAGGTGGCCATGCTGTGCCGGAATGTTTTATTCCAAACTGGTACAAGGGCGGGCTGTCCCAGCCCGCCGCCTTCGTTGGTTTCCGGATTAGGCGCGGTGAGACACCACGCCCTACCGCGGAATGTCCAATGGGCGGTTTGCTGATGAAACCCCTCCGCTACTTAATCACGGCCGGGCCCACCCGCGAATTCTTCGATCCAATCCGGTACATCTCCAACCGTTCCTCGGGCAAGATGGGCTACGCCATTGCCAAAGCTGCTGCTAAAACGGGAATGGTTACCCTGATCAGTGGGCCGACCGCACTGCCGCAGCCGACCGGTCTTCAGTTCGTGTCCGTCACCACCGCGGCGGAGATGGCAGCGGCGGTGTTTCGTGCTTTCACGAAGGCGGACGTCGTCATCATGGCGGCCGCGGTCTGCGATTACCGGCCCCGGCAAATCTCGCCGCGCAAGTTGAAGAAGACTGCCCGGCAATCGGGCCTGGAACTGGTTCCCACCCCGGACATTTTACTCGAGCTGGGCAAACGCAAGCGCCGGCAAGTGCTGGTGGGCTTTGCCGCGGAGACGAACGATGTGGAACGCCACGCTCTCGACAAGCTGCGGCGCAAGAACCTCGATTTGATTGTGGCGAACGACACGCGCGCCTTCGAAGGCGATACCAATATCGTCACCTTGATTCACCGCGATGGCCGCATCGAGCGGTTACCGGAGCTGACCAAGGCCAAGGTGGCCCGCGCGATCCTGAAACGCATCCGCGCATTGACCGCCGGCCTGTCAGTCGCAGGCCCATGATCCATGGGTAAGATTTAATTTCGGTGCGAGCGGCGGGCTAGGGACAGCCCGCCCTACCGGGAAAATCCGGGGTAGGCGCGGTGTCCCAACCGCGCCGTCGGGGTCGACCACGACTGACGAACGAGGGGGCGCCGGCCTGACTCGACCGGGAAAATCTAGCCGTTGGGGGCAAATGTTACGCGCCGCAAGAGCGTCAATCGAATGGATTAACCGCGCGCGGTTATCGGGCTATCTCTCGTTACGGATGGATCGAGATCGTGGCGTTGTCGGAACTGCCGCCGATCTCAATGCCGTGGCCGATGTCCCAGTCGCCGGCATCCTTGATCCGGATCTGGCGGCTGTTGCCGATGGTAATGACCGTTGGTTTGGGATGGGTGATCTTATTGCCGGACAGTTCCACGTCTTGGGCGGACCCGATGTGGATGGCCGAACCGCCGGCATTATCCTCAAAGAGATTGTTCATGATGCGGATGCGCTGGTGAACCCCGGGCGCGGACTGGCCGCCGGGAATATCAGAGGAAATATGGATCGCAGCGCCGCCCCACCAGAAGCAATTACGGCGAAACTCGCAGCCGGTTATGGTGACGTCGCGGACGCCGAGGCTCTCCCACCAGTCGCAGGCATCGGTGCAGAGCTGAATTCCGTGCGAGGTGATATCTTCGAAGCGGCAGCGCTCGATGACCACGTCGCGGGTCTGGATCAACATACCGCGGGCGCGGTTGCCGTGGACGTAGCAGTTGCGGATGCGCACGGCAGGATTGCCGGAGACGTTCGTCAGGACTGTCCCGTCACCGATGGTTTGCAGCAGGGTTTCCTTGAACCGGATTACCACGCGACCGGCCTTGGCATCCTGATGCGCGGCCGCGACTGTGAGTTGTCCTTGCGGCAAGAGTGGCTCCTTGCCGCCGCCGAATTCGATGACATCGCCCGGCTGAGGTTCGTCCCAAGTGGCGCGTTCGGTGTCGTAGTACGGGTTCATGCGTGCGCGGGCGGCCTCGACCGTGTGGTCGTCGATGCGCCGGGTAACCAGGCCGTACATGCCGTGGATGTTGATTGCGTCATCGCCCATGCCGGCAAACTCACTGTCCGCGACGGTAATCAGTCCGCGGCAGCCGCCAAAGTGCATGGCGTCGGCAGTGGCCGACATCCAGCCACCGGGGGCAGGAATCACTTGGATGCGTTGGATGGAAATATCACGGCTCTGCCAGCCGATGACCGCCATGCCCGGGACGGCATGGACAGTGATATCTTCCAGCCGCACATCACTGCTCCCATAAAAGACAAAGGCGTCATACCCATAGACCTGATGGCGGACGATGACGAAGGAGCCGATCTCTGGCAGTTTGTCATTGAAACTGTACGCGCCACCGGGGCGTCGCTGGAAAACCCGCAACTGGCCGTTGGCCAGGCGGATCGAAGGTTCGGCGTCGCGCTCGCCCTGGGTCTGGTAGATTTCCCAATGCCCCATGCGATGCAACTCCAGGTTATAGGCGATGATTGCCTGGACGATGCGACCCGACGGCGGGTCGGTCGGGATCATCGGTAGCATATCAAAGGCATGCTGATCCGTGAGGTGCGCCACGACCTTGCCGGCGGTGTGCGGCAGCGGGTCCCAATCCACGGTCAGATTCCGAATCGTGATTCCTTCGCAACCGATGAACTGGAGCAACCCCGCAATGTCGTGGCCGACCAACGTGGCCCCGTTGCCTTCGATGGTGATGTGCTTCAGGTTTTGGACCGCGATGCTGGGCTCACAAGTCCGCCCGTTTTTCTGCACCGCGCCGCCAAGGCATTGATAGCGGCCCGGGGCCAGCACCAGCCGACCGCCGTCACGCAATTCATGGAGGGTGGCCCGGATTGCCGCTGAATTGTCACCCGGCAACGGTTTAATTTCGATCGTGCGCATGGGGATGGCTTTCTCCTTTGCGGATTACAGTGAGGCACCGGCCTGTAAATTGGGGGTCACTTCGTAAATCGTCATGCCGGAGAGCAGCTTGGGATAAAAGTCCGTGCTCTTCTGCGGCATCCGTGACCGGGCATCCGCAATTGCTTTCACGTCCAGGACCGGTGTCGGCGTCAGAAAGAACGCCAGGTGCGCCTGTCCGCCGGTGACTTGCGCCACCGCTTCCGCCGGATCCCGCCAGTACGTCACATTCGATTCTTCGCGCAACCGGATTTCATCAATCCCCAGCAACGCTTCCAAGATCGCCACGTGCAAGATTGCCACATCGAGCGTGTCCCAGAGCGGCGGCTTACCGGCGAACAACGGCTGTAACGTCGGCAAATTCTTCGGCCGCAACACTGCAAATCGGGTCGCGTCCCGCATTCCGATCAGATGCGGCGCGCCTTTCATTGCCAGCAAGAGGGACGGCAACGTCGGCTGTTCCGTAATTTCAAAATGTTTGGCCAGATTGTCGTTGAATTGCTGCCGGTGGAAGCCCGTCAGGTTCGCGACGGTCCGGTGCGTTGGCAACACCACCAGGCCGGGATCGCTCATGTCCACAAGCGTTGCCATCACGAACTGGCTTTCCGGAGTCTGCGCTTCATCGCGGAAGGCGAGGGCGGTTTCATACCGGTGGTGGCCGTCGGCGATATAGAGCTTGGCATCCCGTAATATTGCTTGAGCGGCTTTGATTGCGGCCGCGTCGGTAATCTCCCAGATCCGGTTCAGCACATTGTAGTCATCCAGTGCCTCAATCGTGGGTTGACCGGTGGGCCGGGTCAGGACGGGCCGGCCGGGCTTGGGATAGAGCATGAAAATGTGGCCTTGCTGCGAACCGCAGGCGCGGAGCAACGCAATCCGGTCCGCTTTGGGTTTCGATAATGTATGTTCATGTGGCAGGATCACGCCTTCATCCCAGCGATGGAGGCGGACCCGGGCGATCAGGCCCGTCCGGGTCTTCTGACCGGAACCGTCCGGAGCGGCGAACACCTGTTCGAGATAATATAAGGCGGGCTGAGCGGACTGGCGGAGGATGCCGTCCGTGCGCCAAGCCCGGTAGAGGTCAGCAGCACGGGTATATTTATTATTTTTTTCGGAATCGCCAGGTTCTTCCTTGCCGAGCTCGATCTGGACGAGGTTATAGGGGGATCGTTTCAGGTACTTCTCGCGCATTTCAGGTGTAATTTTGTCGTAGGGCTGCGTCAGGACATCGCTGGGGTTAACACGTTGGGTATTGTAGAGGACGCCGTGAAAGGGTTGGATATCAGCCATGATTGGGGGGAATAGTAGGCGGCATGCGGCAGGGCGTCAAGTGCGCGGGGAGTGGCCAAATCCATGGTAAGAATTATTTTTGATGAGAATGGCGGGCTAGGGACAGCCCGCGCTACCGGAGAAATCCGGGGTCGGGCGCGGTGTCCTGCCTGCGCGGCCAAAGCCGCTCCGTCGCGGCGAAGGCCCGACCGCGCCGTCTGGGTCGACCCGGAAACAGTGAGCTCAGCTGTCAGAGAGGACGCGGTTGCGTGAGACGCGTGGAAGAGTGACGGCGCGCGCGCCGGGGCGTTGGTAACAAACCGGGTGCCGGCCGGTCGAAGAATCGCCCGCCGGTTCCACTACGCGGCGGCGATGTTGACCAGCTTGCCGGGAATGACGATGACCTTCTGAATCGTTTTACCGGCGAGAAAGGCCTGGACGTCGGCGTGTGCCAGTGCGAGTTTTTCCAGTTCATCCTTTCCGATTTGCACCGGAACATCGAGCCGGGTGCGCACCTTGCCGTTGACCTGGACCACGATTGTTACCGTGTTTTCCACGAGCAAGGCCGGGTCAAACTTTGGCCAGGGTTCACACGTCAGCGTTTGGGGATGGCCGAGCTTCTGCCAGAGCTCTTCGGCGAGATGGGGTGCATACGGGGCGAGGACGAGCACGAACGGCTCGAGAACCGCTCGTGGCCGGCTCTCTTGCGCGGTGAGTTCGTTCACAAAAATCATCATCTGCGCGATGGCGGTATTGAATGCCAGCGCCGCGGTGTCGCCGCCGACTTTCTTGATGGTCTGATGGAGCGCTTTCACCAGTTTCGCGTCCGGCAGGCTGTCGTCCACGAGGAGCTGGCCGTCTTCGGTGCAGAACAAGCGCCAGACCCGGCCCAGAAACCGGTAGATGCCCTCAACCCCCTGCATATTCCAGGGCTTGGTGGCTTCGAGCGGTCCCATGAACATTTCGTAGAGGCGCAACGTGTCCGCCCCGGACTCTTTGACCACGTCATCGGGGTTGATCACATTTCCCCAGGACTTGCTCATCTTCCGGTTGTCTTCACCGAGAATCATTCCCTGGTTCACCAGCCGCGTGAACGGCTCGGTCGTGCTGACGTAGCCAAGATCGAACAGCACCTTGTGCCAAAATCGCGAGTAGAGCAGGTGTAACACAGCGTGTTCCGCGCCGCCGACGTAGAGGTCGACCCCCATCCAGTATTTTTCTTTGGCGGGCGCAACGAACGCGCCCGCGTTATGCGGGTCGATGTAGCGGAGGTAATACCAGCAACTGCCGGCCCATTGCGGCATCGTGTTGGTTTCGCGTTTACCAGGCCCGGCGCACTGGGGGCACTGGCAGTTCACCCAGTCGGTCGCCTTGGCCAAGGGCGGTTCGGCGTTGCCGGACGGGCTGTAATCTTTCATCTCGGGCAATCGCAACGGCAGTTCGCTTTCCGGTACCGGTACCGTGCCGCACCTGGAGCAGTGAACGATGGGAATGGGTTCGCCCCAATACCGCTGACGCGAGAAAAGCCAGTCGCGGAGCTTGTATTGAACAGTGGCTTTCCCGAGTTTCTGCTCCGCCAGCCAAGCGATGATTTTCTTTTTTGCTTCCGGCGTCGCCAAACCGTTGAGCAGGCCACTATTGACGCTGGTGCCGTCACCGGTAAAACCGTGTGGATCGATCCCAGCCGGTGGCTGGACCACGGTGCGAATTTCAAGATTAAACTTCTGGGCGAATTCAAAGTCGCGTGTGTCATGCGCGGGAACCGCCATAATGGCGCCGGTCCCGTAGCCCATCATGATATAATCCGCAACCCAGATGGGAATCGGCTCGTGATTGACCGGGTTGATGGCGTAGCCACCGGTAAAGACGCCTGTTTTGTCTTTTTCTAATTGGGTCCGCTCGAGTTCGCTCTTCTTGCCGGCCGCTGTCCGGTAGGTATCGACTGCGGATTTTTGGGCCGCAGTGGTGACGGGATCCACCAGCGGATGTTCTGGCGCAAGCACCATGTATGTGGCGCCGAAGAGCGTGTCCGGCCGGGTCGTGAATACCCGGATGCTGACTCCTGACTCCTGACTCCTGAATTCTACTTCCGCCCCTTCGCTGCGTCCGATCCAGTTCCGTTGCTGTTCCTTGATCGACTCCGGCCAGTTGACCTGATCGAGATCAGCGAGGAGGCGCTCGGCGTATTTCGTGATCCGGAGGATCCATTGCCGGAGGGGACGGCGGTAGACATTCGTATGGCCTTTCCGATCACAGGTACCGTCCGCATTGACTTCCTCGTTCGCGAGCACCGCCTTGCAGCCGTCGCACCACCAGACCGGAATCTCGGCTTCATAGGCGAGCCCTTTTTTAAAGAGCTGGAGAAAAATCCACTGGGTCCACTTAAAATACTGCGGATCGGTGGTATCCACTTCCCGGTCCCAATCATAGCTGAATCCGAGCATCTGGATTTGGCGGCGGAACGTGTCGATGTTCTTCTTCGTGGTGAGGGAGGGGTGGGTGCCGGTATCGATGGCGTACTGTTCGGCAGGCAGGCCGAATGCATCCCAGCCCATCGGGTGCAGGACATTGAATCCGCGCATGCGGTGGAAGCGACAGAAGATGTCGGTCGCGGTATAGCCTTCCGGGTGGCCAACGTGCAGGCCCGCCCCGGATGGGTAGGGGAACATGTCGAGAACGTAGAGCTTCGGTTTGGCGCCATCATCCGTGGCGGCAAAAGATTTGTGGTCGAGCCAGTAGTGTTGCCACTTGGGTTCGATGACATCGAATGGGTACTTCTTGCGGAGTTCGGGCATAACAGCGCAAACTATATCGGTAACGAAAAAATCTAGCAAGCCTGCACCCGGATTGTGTCGGGGCCAGGGGGCCTCTGGGTACTGCCGGCGTAAGCGCCCTTCCGGGCGCGATTTCGGTGATTCACACCTGACCGGTCGAGCCCGAAAGGGCGCTCCTACCAGCCGCAGCAGTGGAATGGCGGCAGTGTCAAGACATGTCCTCTGGCCAGAAAGAATCAAGTAATCCTGGGTTGTGCTACCGGCCCGCATCTTCTACGATGCCGGCATGAGTGACAATTTTGCCATCCTCGATTCCCGGGCGACCCCGCTCGGTGAATTGACATTGCGCCGTCGTCGCCTGCTCATGTTGGATGGATTGGAAGTGTTTGAGGTAAAATTGGGGGACGCATTCCTGATGTCGAGTCTGTTCCACGATGTCGAAGTGGCGCTGGCCGACCTCGGGCTGACGCCACTCGGCGGGCCGGTCGATGTCGTGGTGGGCGGGCTCGGTCTGGGGTACACCGCCGTGGCAGCATTGAAACATTCCAACGTCCAATCGCTGTTGGTGGTCGAGGCGCTGGCAGGCGTTATCGACTGGCACAAGCAAGGGCTCGTTCCGCTGGGGGCGACTTTGACCGGTGATGCCCGGTGCCGGTTCGTTCACGGCGACTTTTTCGCTTTGGCGGCTGCGCCACAAACGGGCTTTGATCCGGTCCAACCCGCACGACGGTTTCACGCCATCCTTCTGGATATCGATCATTCGCCGCGGAATCTGTTACACGTGCGCCATGCGGCGTTTTACGAATCGACCGGTCTCCGCCGGCTTGCTGAGCACATCCATCCCGGTGGGGTGTTTGCGATGTGGTCGGACGACCCGCCCGATACGGAGTTCCTGGACAAACTCAACCAAGCATTTGTCAATTCCCAGGCACACATCGTCAAGTTTCACAATCCGTTGCTTGAGACTGATTCGGCGAGTACGGTGTATGTGGCACGCAAGGCGAGCGAAGGAGCAGAACGCAGGGCGGTATAGCCCATCGTATTCTAGGCTTTGGAGGGCGCGGCTCCCGCCAAGCCGTGTGCGAGGTCGGCAACACGGCTCGCCGGGAGGCTCGCCCTCCAGTGAGGATTTTAACGCATCAGACTAAATTTCTGCTGCCTCCGCGGCCGAAATACCGGCGTTGGAAGAACAGTGCGACATTCACCAATCCAATCAACGCCGGCACCTCCACCAGCGGGCCGATCACAGCCGCGAACGCGGCACCGGAGTTAATGCCGAAGACCGCCACTGCCACGGCGATCGCCAGCTCGAAGTTGTTGCTGGCAGCGGTGAAGGCGAGTGTCGCGGTCTTGGCGTAGTCGGCACCAACTTTTTTACCGAGCCAGAAGCTGACCAGAAACATCACGACAAAGTAGATGAGCAGCGGGACCGCGATGCGCAGGACATCCAGCGGGATCCGGACGATCCGGTCGCCCTTCAAGCTGAACATGACGAGGATGGTGAAGAGGAGCGCGATGAGCGTAATCGGGCTGATCCGCGGAATGAACTGCTTCTCGTACCAGTCGCGGCCTTTGGCTTTCAGCCCAATGAAGCGGCTGATAATACCGGCGAGAAAGGGGATGCCGAGGTAGACGAATACGCTTTTGGCAATCTGCGCCATGCTCACGTCTACCGCTCGCCCGTGCAGGCCAAACAGTGGTGGCAGCTTGGTAATGAAAATCCAGGCGAACAGGCTGTAGAACAGCACCTGAAAGACGCTATTGAAGGCCACCAGTCCGGCGCAATATTCGGTATCGCCCTTGGCTAGTTCGTTCCAGACAATCACCATGGCGATGCACCGGGCGAGGCCGATCATGATCAGGCCGACCATGTACTCGGGGTAATTGTGCAGGAAAAGAATCGCCAGCACGAACATTAGGATTGGGCCGATTACCCAATTTTGCACCAAAGATAGGCCGAGCACTTTCCAATTGCGAAACACGTCGCCCATTTCCTCATACCGCACCTTGGCCAGTGGTGGGTACAGCATTAGAATCAGCCCGACAGCAATCGGGAGATTAGTGGTGCCAACCTGGAATTGGTTGATGAATCCTTCGACACCGGGAATGAAGTATCCCGTGCCGACGCCGACCCCCATCGCGAGAAAGATCCACAGCGTTAAATATCGGTCGAGAAACGAAAGTTTGCGGGAAATAGGTTCGTTCATCGATTTAATTCACAGCGGTTTACGGGCCGTAATTTCCACGCTCGTAATGTAATCAGCGGGTTGGGTTCCCGACGGTAACTGGTCGATGATTTTGAGGTAGAGTGGATCATTCCAATCCGTCAGGCCCTTGACGTAATCGGGTTTGGGATCGAGGTGGATCTCCACCAGACCGGCGGCGTGCGCCAGTTGTTCCGTTTCAGTGACAAGGACCGCGCCGGCCACACAGCCGATCAACGCTTCGACCATCGCGCGGACAGCGATCGGGAGTGGTTGGAGCAATGCCAGGTCCGAGACCGCGATGCGCCCACCCGGTTTGAGTACGCGTGCCAGCTCGCGCCAAACCTGCGGTTTATCAGGGGAAAGATTGATCACACAATTGGAGATGACGACATCTACACTGGCGTTGGCTACGGGCAGATGCTCGATCTCACCGAGCCGGAACTCGACGTTGTCGAGGCCGGTTTGTTGCGTGTAAATCGCGCGATTACGCCGCGCTTTTGCCACCATTTCCGCCGTCATGTCCACGCCGATGGCGCGGCCGGTTGCGCCGACCTGGCGCCCGGCGATAAACACGTCGAACCCGCCACCGGCGCCAAGGTCGAGGACAACGTCACCCGGTTGGAGTGACGCGATGGCTGTCGGATTCCCGCAGGACAGCCCCATGTTCGCACCGGCGGGTACTGCTGCAAGATCGTTCCCGGAATAACCGATGTGGCGCACCAACTCTTCTGCCGCCTCGGGCGACGAACCACAGCAGGAAACTCCGCTGCCGCAACAAGCGCCGTCTGTGAGGGCGATCTTGCCGTAACCTTCCCGAACTTTCTGTCGCACGATTTCTTTGTCCATATTATTCCTTTAATTAGCGATCGATAGAACCGGCGGCGGGCTAGGGACAGCCCGCCCTACCGCAATCCGTCTGTTGGAGGTAGGCACGGTGTCCCGACCGCGCCGCTGGATGGTTCAAGATCATTAAATTGTATCCAGTGACTCCGGCAACGTCTCGACAAACTTCCGGATCTGGTCGCGCACGCGCCGGTAGATCGCCAGTTTCTCTTCGCCCTCTGGCAGCCCTGCGGACAGTTTTGGCGGGTCTGCGAATCCGACATGGACCACCTTCGCCTTGCCGGGAAACAACGGACAATGCTCGTTCGCATGGCCGCAGACGGTGACGACATAATCGAATTCCACCGAACCCAGCTCCGCGACAGTTTTCGAGTGTTGCCCGGTAATGTCCACCCCGGCTTCCGCCATGACTTTGATGGCGTGCGGGTTCATGCCGTGCTTTTCGATACCAGCCGAATCCGCCTCGATCACATCCGACTTCAGGTGGCGAGCCCAGCCTTCAGCCATTTGGCTGCGGCAGGAGTTACCGGTGCACAGAAATAAGACTTTCAGTTTTGGCATGATGAACAGCCTTTCCTCCCACGTGTGTCATCCTGAGCTTGTCGAGGGATCTCTGATGTTTTCGCCCGTTTCTTTGCCGACTGAGACCCTTTGCTTTGCTCAGGGTGACAATTTTCACACTTGTCCTTCCAGAAAATCGGTTGGGCCCGTCGATCACGTTTGAGGTCTTGTTGCAGAAAGGCGATTTCTGTGAAACAGCCGCGGAGGCAGCGGAGAAGGGAAGCGTGGACCGCATGGGTGGCCGGTGCCAGGGTGTAAAAGATCCATTTGCCTTCCCGGCGCGTCTGGACCAACCCCGAACGGCGCAGGTAGGCAAGATGGCGCGAGATCTTCGGCTGCGGGACGCGCAGAATGCTTTGGAACTCACAAACACAGTGTTCGCGCTGCGCGAGGAGATTCAGGAGACGGACGCGGGTCGCATCAGCAAACGCTTTGAATAAATCTGTGGGTTGTTTCACGCGCTTAAACATATTCGCATAAGCGAATATGTCAAGACTTGGATTCAAGTGTGTTGGTGAGCCAGCGTGTGTCACTTTTCAGCCATTGCTGCGATCAACTCACGGAACGCAAGCTTTTGCAGCCATGTTGTTGGGATTCGCTGACATCGTCATGCGGCGACAAGAAGCACTTGCTGTCCTTGCAACGATTTCGTGGCATTCCCATTCGCAGCCCGACGGATTTCTTGCGGTCACTGCCTCCGGTGGCTTGATTCGATTTTCCGTCCCCACAGCCGCAGGGGGGATTTTGGCTTTCATTCAGTTTTGACGAATTACTTGCCAAGTCCGCCGGTCATGGCATAATGCAGTTGCGATTTTTTTGGAGGCCGATGTAGCTCAGCTGGTAGAGCAACGGTTTCGTAAACCGTAGGTCGTCGGTTCAATCCCGACCATCGGCTCCAGTTTTTTTGACATGTTTTGGTCGTGCTAGGCGGGGAGGGAGCGGTTCTTGATCTCCCTGTAAAACAGGTGGTTGTGCAATCCAGCATCGACCCAAATTCAAGCCCGCTGATCCTGCCATTCCTCCGCATCATCCTTGAGGATTTTGGAGTATCACCCGCGCCCACCCGCCAAGGCTTCCGCCCTGTTTCCACAAGTTCAGTTGCGATTTCGTTAAATGAGCCTATGTTGAACGGGAAAGTCGGGGACGAGTTGGAGTTGCATGTGTAACACGGATTGCAGTTCAACACCTCGGCTTTCTCGTTGTTATTCTTCCGCCCACACCATCGCCAAGTTCCCCTCCCCAACAGTGATTTCAGTCTTCCATCCGCTGAGTCCCCAGCCTAGTTATCAGGTCCGCCACCTGAACCCGTCCAACATCCAGAACCATGCCATGTCCGCTGTCGATCTTACCATTCAAGATCGACTAGTTTTCGGTAGGAAACCATTGCTGACACTGACATTGGATGTTCCGTGCCAGATCGACGGCGCCTTTTGGGTTTGTTGGCAGGCTCCATTGATGGTTTAGGAAATCACTTTAATCTTGGCGAGGCGTTCCAGAGTTGCCCCCGCGCGTTCAGGGTTCATCCCTTTTTCGGGACGGGCATAGCCCGATTTCGAGTTCACCACGATATGCCCACTCGGGTCTCTTCCTTCGACCATGACGGCATGAATCATCGTTCCCGATTTGTCGCGGAAAATCCCCACATCCTTCGGCTTGACATCCTGAGGCGGTACGATTGTCCATTCATCATCCAAAAGAATCTTTTCCACTTGCGTAGCTTGCAGGTGGTACTCGCCACCCAGAAACACAAACCCATAACAGTTACACTTGTATTCAAGTCGGCGGATTGGGGTTAATTCTTGGACAAGAATCGGATTTCCCTTTCGAGTCTTCAGGATAAACAGATGAAAATATTCATTAGGTAAATCCGCACACTCATAGGTGCCCGTTGGCTCAATCATGAGTTGTCCGTCCGAATCTTTTTGAAAACAATCATAGGGGTCAATTGGGTTGGCGGGAGCCCCTTGGCGGGGCTGAGTTCGGTAATATGTTAGCGTGTATTCATCGGGCGATTCTGCGGACGCGCCAGCAAGCGGCAGATTGGCAAAAACGAACACCACCAGCACCCTGGACAAAATCCAATTCAAGTTGGACCTACAGGTGATGGCTGTCGCATGCTTCAAGAATGCTCGGAAAGTCATTCGACCCGGTACAATCGTCATATCTTTCGTATTTTGCATTCTCTATCTCTTCGGCATTCCCCCAACATTGCGATCAGCGGAATCCACTCCCAAGCCAACCGACTGGACTGCCGGCATCGTCAGTCTTGGGTGCGAAAATTCGCCAAACGTGCCAAGAGCGGCACTGGTGTGAAACAACCACAAGTGTCGTCAGGCATCGTGACCTTTCGACTCGTATTCGTTCGTAATCAATCAACTCTGACAGTGGAATTGATAATCAATTTCCGATCAGCAAACAATCAGGCGTCACCCTGATTTTCATCTAAGGGTACCCCTACACTCAATCCTGCAAGACTTCCGCCCAAATCCCACCCGCCTGTTCCCCGCCCATTTCTCAAAAAACGAACCCCCAGTTCCCGTCCTAAGGCGACACTCGCCCGACAGGGGAAGGCTGTGCCGCCCGCACATTCGTTCTCGTGGAGACGCTGCTGGTCGCATCCAATCCGCTCACGCTGATGGCGGTTCCGCTGAAAACTCCTAATCCCATCGACGCAGCCTAAAGGCTGGACACCAAACGCGCGAAATCTCGAAGAAACCGAGCGTTCGGTGTCCACGCTTTAGCGTGTCCGCAGGGTTTTTCAGCAGAATCGATTGGGGAAATCAACCGGTTTGAAAAATTAACCGAGGATTTGGGAGTTCCATCTTGAATCCATCCCGCATGCCGATGCATATCGCCTCCCAATTCCCAACCAAAAATCTGACCCAAATTCCAAGCCGCAGGACTCCGTCGCTGATTTTTCCAAATCAGATCTGCGATCACCCGACACCTCGAAAATGGGTTGCAACATCATCCGTGATGGAGTATCCAAAGAAACGAAGTCGTAAAAAACTTAACAGTTTTATAAGTTTGCAGAAGAGCGATGACGGTTGTAATGGGACAGCCCAATTCGCAAACCGCGGGTCGTCGGTTCAATCCCGACCAGCGGCTCCAGTTTTTTTGACAAGTTTGGTCGTGCTAGGCGGGGAGGTAGCGGTTCCTTGCACCAGCAATCCGCTCTAGCTGGGCTGAATTCCCCGGGGAGGCGGTGCCGTGGGTAAGCAAACCGCAGGGCGGCGTTGAACGTTGGGTCCGATGCAATGGATGCGGGTGAACCCCGCCAGGGCCGGAAGGCAGCAACGGTAAACTTGATGTTCCTTGTGCCGTCGGGTCGCCTAACGGGAGCCTTAACTGCGGCAAGTAAACCGACGGCGCTCGTCGAGCCGGGGTGCACGATCATTAATTTGAATGGGAAAGATGGAAGTGCCGAAGTGCATAAGTGCCCAAGTGTCCAAGTGGGTAAGTCCGAAATCACTTAGCCACTTATGCACCTAAACACTTCGGTACTTCGATCCTTCCGTATTTCGACACTAAACTAAACATGGCGCAACAATATCAAGTGCTCGCCCGCAAGTGGCGGCCTCAGCAGTTCGACGAAGTGGTCGGCCAAGACCACGTCGCAACCACGTTGAAAAATGCCATCGCGCAGAGCCGGCTCGCCCATGCCTACCTGTTCGTTGGCCCGCGCGGCATCGGGAAAACTTCCATCGCCCGCATCTTCGCCAAGGCACTCAACTGCGTCAAAGGCCCCACCGCCACGCCTTGCGATCAATGCGATAATTGCCGGGAAATTGCCAACGGCAACTCGCTGGACGTGCTGGAAATTGACGGCGCGTCCAACAACGGGGTCGAACAGGTCCGCGAACTCCGCGACACCTGCCGCTACACGCCCGCACGCGGGAAGTTCAAGATCTACATTATTGACGAAGTCCACATGCTCACGACCGCCGCCTTCAACGCCCTATTGAAGACGCTCGAAGAGCCCCCCGCCCACGTTAAATTCATCTTCGCCACGACCGACCCGCAAAAAGTTCTGCCGACGATTCTCTCCCGCTGCCAGCGCTTCGATCTCCGCCGGATTCCGGCGGCGCTACTGGTCAAACACCTGAAGAAAATCACCAAAGACGAAAAAGTTACCATTCAGGAAGCGGCCCTGGCCGCCATTGCGCGCGGCGCGGAGGGCGGGATGCGCGACGCCGAAAGCACGCTCGACCAGCTCATTGCATTTTGCGGCGACAAAATTACCGAGAAAGATGTACTCTCCGTCTTCGGCCTGGTCGCCCACGAAAAAATCGCGGCACTGACCGACGCCATCATCGACGGCCAGACCAATGTGGCCCTGAAAACACTGAAAGACCTCGATGAAATCGGCAAGGATTTGCAGCGCCTCCTCGCCGATCTGCTGGACCATTACCGGAACCTCCTCGTCCTGACCATTGGCGGCGCGGACGCCGAACTGATTGATGGACCGGACACGGAACTGGAATTATTGAAGCAGCAGGCCAGCCGCATTGATGCCGATGCTGTGCTACGCATCATTGACGCCCTGGCCGGCGCCGAAGGCCGGCTCCGCTATGCATTGTCGAAGCGCATCTACTTTGAAATCGCGCTCGTCCGCGCCATCAAAGCCCGTGAGATGATTGATCTCGAGGGTGTCCTCAAAAAATTAAACGCGTTAAAGGGCCAGTTGGCCGCAGCCTCCGACGAAGCGCCAGCCGCGCCGCCAGCCCCGGCACCGGTCCTCCGGAGTCCCAGTACTCCGCCAGCAACCGCACCGCTGACCGCGCCCACTCCACCCGCGGCCCCACTGGCCGCCCCGGCCCTGGCGGAAGCGTGGACGTATGCGGTCGAGCACCTCGGTAAAGTGACGCCACTCGCCAAAACTTACCTGATTGGCACCCAGCCCCTCAGCTATCAAGCGGGAAAGCTGATCGTCGGATTCGATCCCGAATTCGCCGAGCGCCGTGAATTTGTGGATACTGCGCGCAATCGGGACATTCTCCAAACGAAGCTGAAAGAAAAATTACACACCGAGGTGGTGTTGCAGTTTGCCGTGGCGGATTCTGTCGCCCCATCGCCACAGCCGACGGTGGTGGCCGCGGAGCGACCCGCCGCAAAACTCACCAGTGTGGCGGATTTCAAAAACGACCCGCTGATCAAGCAGGCCCTCGAAATTTTCAAGGGACAAATCGTCGAAGTCAGAAAGTGAAAGGAACATTATGGCAGGTCTGGGTAAATTTTTAAAACAGGCGCAGAAGATGCAGGCGGAGATGACCAAGGTGCAGGAGGATCTCGCCCAGCGGGAAGTGGAAGGCTCGGCCGGCGGCGGCGCGGTCAAGGCCGTTGCCCGGTGTGACGGCTCCCTCGCCCGCATCAAGATTGATCCCAAAGTGATCGATCCCAAGGATGCGGAGATGCTCGAAGACCTGATTCTGGGCGCTGTCCAAAACGCGCTGGAAACCGCCAAGAAAACCCAATCGGAAGAAATGAACAAGGTCACGGCCGGCATGAATCTCCCGCCGGGCCTGGGCATGTAGCGTGGATTATCCGCAGCCGGTCCAGAATCTGATCACGCTCGTGGCGAAGTTGCCAGGCATTGGCAAGCGCAGCGCCGAACGGATTGCGCTGCATTTACTGAAAGCCGGTCCAGAAACCAGCCGGAATCTGGCCCAAGCGATTCTCGAAACCAAATCCAAGATTCATAACTGTGCCCGGTGCGGCAGCTATACCGAACTCGATTGCTGCGAGATTTGCACGGGCCCCCACCGCGATCCATCCATCCTTTGCGTCGTGGAAGGCCCGAACGATATCCTCTCCCTCGAACGCACCGGCAGTTATACCGGTGTTTATCACGCTTTGATGGGCCGGATTTCACCGCTCAACGGCATTGGCCCGGAACAGCTCCGGATTGCCGCGCTGGTTGAGCGGGTCCGTCAGGAACAACCGGCGGAAGTCGTCCTGGCACTTGGCGCGGAAGTCGAAAGCGATGCCACTGCGCATTACGTGGCCGAGCAACTCCAGCCCCTGGGCGTGCCGGTCACCCGCATCGGCCTCGGCCTGCCCGCCGGCAGCGCGCTGGAAGCCGCCGATGAAGTCACCCTCGCGCGGGCATTGGAAGGTCGTCGAAAATTATGAAAGTTCATGGCAAGAATTATCGGGCGGTTTGGCTGGAAGGTCGGCAGGTCGTGGTCATTGACCAGCGGTTGCTGCCGCATCGATTCAAATTGTTGCGGCTGCGCAATCACCGGGAAACCGCGGAAGCCATTCGCAACATGACCATTCGCGGCGCCGGCACCATCGGCGCCACGGCCGCCTTTGGCATGGCCCAGGCCTTTCTCGAAGACCCGTCGGCCGACTACATCGCCCAGGCTTACACCACCCTTGTCAGCACCCGACCGACGGCCGTGGATTTGAAACACGCGCTCGACCGCGTCCTCGTGGCGGCTGGGAATGCGCGGGCCGCGGTCGCCGAAGCCAACCGGATCACCGACGAATACGTCACGCGGATGCACCGGCTCGCGGCGGTTGGTTTGCCGCTGTTTAAGCACGGCACCCGCGTCCTCACCCATTGTAATGCCGGCTGGCTCGCAATTGTGGATTGGGGCAGTGCCACGGCCCCCATTTACCTCGCCCACCGGAAAAAACGGAATGTATTTGTCTGGGTCGACGAAACCCGGCCGCGCTGCCAGGGCGCGCACCTCACCAGTTGGGAGCTGCTCCAGGAACGGGTCCCGCATAAAGTCATTGCCGACAACGCCGCCGGATTTTACATGCGGCGCGGCGAAGTCGATCTCTGCATCGTCGGGGCCGACCGGATTGCCGCCAACGGCGATGTTGCCAATAAAATCGGCACGTACGAAAAAGCCGTGCTCGCCAAAGAAAATGGCATCCCTTTTTACGTCGCCGCTCCGAGTTCAACCATCGACCTGCGCTGTCCAACCGGCGACCACATCCCGATCGAGGAACGGGCTGAGAACGAAGTTCTGTTCATTGGCCGGCAACGAATTACCGCGCCCGGCGTCCACGCCGGCAATCCGGCCTTTGACGTCACCCCGGCCCGGTATCTGACCGGCATCATCACCGAAGACGCGATCTTCAAGCCCGGTCAGATGCGGAAGGCGGGGCATGGCTGAAGCCTACGTCGGTACAAAATTTCAAACCATCTTCGTCCGCCGGCAACCGCCCACCGTTCCGTGTGCCAGCGAACTCCTCGCCTGGTGCCAGCAATGGGCCGCCGCCGGTTGGATTGCGAAGGCGACCGGCAACCTGAGTTGCCGGACCGCGGCCGGCTTCCTCATTACACCGACAGGCACCGACCCGGTCACCCTGACGGCCGCTGATTTTGTGGAAGTGCTCGGAGTCACTGAGAAAGAGGTCCGCGTCGCCGGCGTCCGCGAACCATCCAGCGAATGTCGGATGCACGCCGGCATCTACGCGGCACGGCCGGATGTGACCGCAATCTTTCACGGGCACTACGCACCGGCCCTGACCGCGCCCGGCGTGGCAATCACTGCGCGGGAAATTCCCTATGGCACACCGGCGATGGCCACTGAAACCGTCGCGGCCCTCGGCACCGGTAATTTTGTGGTCATGCGCAATCACGGTTTTGTGGCGGTGGGTGCGACTCTGCGTGCCGCGCACGCAGCCGCGACGGCAGTCCTGGCGAAACTATGAATTCGCTCGAAACCGTCATCTTCGACCTCGGCAATGTGCTCCTGCCCCTCGACTGGGGGATTGCCCGCAAACGGATGTGCGACCGGACCGGGTGCAGTCGGCGGGAGCTGGAAACTTTCATCGTCAACACCCCATTTTTAGAACAATTGGAACTGGGTCAGTTGACGGCGAAGCAGTTTTTTGAAATTATCGCACGAGAGCTGCGTTTCACTGGCACGCAGGCGGAATTTGAACAAATCTGGTCCGACATTTTCACCATCGACGATGCGATGATCGGCCTGACCCAGAAGCTTAAGGGG
>Ga0114951_10001929_pt1 | contig 24490 bp, 15 predicted proteins | sample AM7aDNAmetaG_FD_88677 | JGI IMG/M metagenome (GOLD analysis project Ga0114951, IMG submission 88677) | Freshwater microbial communities from Finland to study Microbial Dark Matter (Phase II) - AM7a DNA metaG | ecosystem: Environmental > Aquatic > Freshwater > Lake | place: Finland: Lake Alinen... | reverse complement strand
CAGCTTCACGAAGACAATGAACGTGATAGGACCCAATTAATGAAACAGCTTCACGAAGACAATGAACGTGATAGGACCCAATTAATGAAACAGCTTCACGAAGACAACGAAAGAGATAGGGTTGAATTGAAAAAACAGCTTCATGAGGATTTTGTGAATCATACGGTTGATGTCAGAAAACAATTAAATGAAGACTATGAGCGTCATACCGGCATGATTCATGAACAAATGAGACATGATCTGTCCGCCGCCTTGGAGCAGATCAATTCCACTAAACTTGAAAAAGCCGAATTTTACGAATATCTGGATGTCTATGTCCGAAAGCCAGCCAGGAAGCGAAAGAACTAATGTCTCAGCACAAATAGACCCCTGTGCACAACTACCCCTTGACAAGAAAACCACGTATGCTAGGCTCCCTGTAACTTCGCAGATTGTGTTCTGCAGCGTCCTGAGTAGCTCCGAGCTTGTCGAGGAGCTACGAAGGGCCAAAGCGAGGGATTAGAAAGGTCTACCATTAATCCTACAGTGCAAACAATTTATTAAGTGCCACAGAATTTCGCGCCCGTTTCCAAAAAAACGGATCTTTTGTGTTTATTATCAACAGGGGTTCGATAAACTTTTAATAAAATGTCAACAACCACCAGACCGAAGAAATATTTCTCAAGATACCAGACTCCGCTCACTGAGATGCCCAACTTGGTCGAATCCCAATTGACCTCCTTCACGATGCTTCTCGAGAGCGGCTTCGAGAACCTTCTCAAGGAGTTTTCCCCGATCAAGGACTATGCCGAAAAGAAATTCGAGCTTTCGATCGGTGGCTTGGAGGTTATGCGCCCGAAATACGACGAGCATTACGCCAAGAACAACAAGATGAACTATGAGGGCCAGATCAAGGTCAAGGTGACTTTGAAGAACAAGTCCTTGAATGTGGTCAAGGAGCAAGAAATGTTTCTGGCAGATTTTCCTCTCATGACCGATCATGGCACTTTCATCGTGAACGGTGTTGAACGCATAATCTCTCCTCAATTGGCCCGTTCTTTCGGGATCTTTTTCACTTCGGAAGAGGTCAAGGGCAAGAATTATTTTGGGGCCAAGATCATTCCGGCCCGCGGCGTCTGGATGGAGATCGAGAGCGACGCCGATGGCACTATATATTGCCGCATCGACCGCAAGAGGAAGTTCCCGGTGACGTCGCTCCTGCGCGTTCTCGGCGCGGCTACCAATGAGGCCATTCTGGACACATTCAAGGACAATCCGGAGACCAGAAAGGTCATCGAAATGACCTTGGGCAAGGATCACGCCAAAACCGTTGAGGATGCTTACGTCGAGATATATAAGCGTCTGCGTGATGGCGATCTGGCCACGGTCGACAATGCCAGAACCTTCATTCAGGCCATTTTGGAGCCCAATCGCTATGATATTTCCCGCGTTGGCCGTTTCCGTTTCAACAAACGTTTCAGTAAGCCGATGGCGGAAAAGGATTTGGAAAGGAAGACCCTCAATCTCGACGATATCACCACGACGATTTCCCATATTGTCACTTTGGCCACCAATCCCGACATGCAGGCCGATGACATCGACCACCTCGGTTCGCGCCGCGTCCGATATGTCGGTGAGCTTTTGGAGCAACGCATTCGTCTCGGCTTGACCCAGATGAAGAGGAATATACAAGACAAAATGTCGACTGTTGAGCCCGACGTTACGCTTCCAATATCATTTATTTATCCGCGCCCTCTTCAAGCCAGGATCAAGGAATTCTTCACGACCAACCAGCTTTCCCAATTCATGCTCCAAGAGAACGTCTTGGCGGAGATCGAGCATCTTCGCACGCTGACGGCCCTCGGCCCCGGCGGTCTTTCCCGTGAAAGAGCTGGTTTCGAAGTTCGCGACGTTCATCCGTCCCACTACGGTCGTCTCTGTCCGATCCACACTCCTGAAGGTCCGAACATCGGTCTTGTCTTGCGCCTGACGATGTATGCCCGCATCAATGATTTCGGCATGATCGAAACCCCTTACGCCAAGGTCAAAAACGGCAAGGTCACCAAAGAGATTGTTTACATGAATGCCCTTGAAGAGGAAAATTTCCGGATCGCCCATGCCGCCACTCCTTACGACAAGGACGGCAATATCACTGTTGACGAAGCCGAAGTCCGCATCAACGGCAAACCGGCTTTGGCCAAGAAGAATGACGTCGATTATATCGACGTGGCCACCAATCAGGCTTTCTCAATCGCTACTTCTCTCATTCCGTTCCTCAATCACGATGACGCCAACCGCGCGCTCATGGGCTCGAACATGCAGAAGCAAGCTACGCCTTGTCTTATTCCTGAAGCTCCTTTTGTGGCTACAGGCATTGAAGCCAAAGCCGTTATTGATACCGGTCGCGTTATTGCCGCTCCGGAAGATGGCGAAATCACTTACGTGGATGCCAAGAAAGTCATATTCAAGCCTGCGAAAGGTGGAAAGAGCCGCGAGTACAATCTCGTTCTATTCTCCCGAACCAACGGCTTTACCGTATTCCATCAAAGGCCAATTGTGAGTGTCGGTGACAAGGTTAAGAAGGGAGACATTCTGGTTGATACCTCAACATCCGATCGCGGCGAGATCGCTCTCGGCCACAATGCTCTAGTCGCTTTCATGTCCTGGTCCGGATCCAACTACGAGGACGCCATCATTCTTTCCGAAAGAGTCGTCAAGAACAGCAAGTGGAGTTCCATTCATATTGAAGAGTTTGTTGTGAACGTTCGCGACACCAAGCTTGGTCCTGAAGTCACGACCTGCGACATTCCGAACGTCGGCGAAATTAAACTTAAGAATCTTACAGAAGAGGGAATTGTTAGAATTGGTGCGGAAGTCAGGCCTGGCGATATTCTCGTCGGTAAGATTTCTCCGAAGGGTGAAACTCAGCTGACTCCGGAGGAAAGGCTTCTGCGTTCTATTTTCGGAGAAAAAGCTCGCGATGTGAAGGATACCTCGAAGAGAATGGAAAACGGCAAGAGAGGTCGCGTTATTTCCGTCAAAATATTCTCAAGAGAAAAAGGTGACAAGCTGGAGTCCGGTATCATTAAGAAAATCTATATTGAAGTCGCTCAGGTTCGTAATGTTTCCGTTGGAGACAAGATGGCCGGTCGCCACGGTAACAAGGGTGTCATCTCCAGGATCATGCCGGAAGAGGATATGCCATATATGGAAGATGGAACACCGATCGATGTTATCCTTACACCACTCGGCGTGCCATCACGCATGAACCTTGGACAGATTCTTGAATTGCACCTCGGTTTGGCCGCCAACACTCTCGGTTACCAAGCGATCGTCCCGCCATTTACTGGCGCAACCGACGCGGAGATCAAGGAAGAGCTGGTCAAAGCCGGCTTCGACAAGTCAGGCAAGATGAAGCTTCGCGACGGCCGCACCGGCGAACATTTCAAGCAGGATATCGCCGTTGGTTACATGTACATCCTCAAGCTCCATCACATGGTTGAAGACAAGATCCATATGCGTTCGATCGGTCCGTATTCTCTCATTACTCAGCAACCGCTCGGAGGTAAGGCTCAAGGCGGAGGTCAGAGGTTTGGAGAAATGGAAGTCTGGGCACTCCTCGGTCACGGCGCCGCTCATACTCTGCGCGAAATTCTTACAGTTAAGTCAGATGATATCGTTGGACGTTCTGCAACATTCGATTCTATCGTTAAGGGCGAGAAGATGATGCCGCCGAACTTGCCGGCTTCGTTCAACGTCCTTTTGAAGACTCTTAGAGGTCTGGCCCTGAATGTCGAGCTGGGCAAGAAGGCCAAGGTGGAGGTGGAATAAATGTAAAATGTAAAAATCAAAATGGAAAATGACAGAGTAAAATTTTGATTTTTAATCTTTAATTTAAACTTCATGAAAACACAACCATTAATCTTAAATAAGAAAGCAGCACGCAATCTCGATAGGCTTTTGAAAGACTCACGAGAAGGTAAGAATATTGTTGGACCTTTCAATTCGGTTGATGAAATGATCGCGAGTTTGCATTCAAAAGATGAAAAGAGGTGTAATTGAATATAATATTTATTAAAATTATTATGAAAACAAATACTCAAAGAGGTTATATAGTTCCGATCATTATCGCCATCATGATTCTTCTTGTCGCTGGCTGCATTTTCTGGAATTGGCAGAGCAAATCCAATCAGAATCTTTCTGAAGAGCAAAATAGCATATTGGCCAATTCAGTTCCGGGCCAGTGGCCAACATATACTGACGCTAAGTACGGTTTTACTTTGACATTTCCTGAATCTTGGAAAGGGTATAAGTATTTTGTTTATTCACAACCATATGATGACAGTAATACGTACGCAGTCTATTTCGGTTTGGCTGACCAAGGCCATGTCTTCGGTATTGATGTGATGACGAAAAAGGACTATGCCGATTGTCGAGCATCAGAACTTTGTCCGGCTATAGCACTTCTCGATGATGGAAAATTTGTTTACGCTGATGACGGAGAAGGTGAAATTGGACAAAAAGTTATGTCGCTAGCTGGAGCTGATTCCGTTAAGGAGATTTTGGCGAGTTTGAAGACAGCGTCTTCTTCACAGTCTCTTCCTGTTATAACCTCAATTACGCCGTCATCTGGACCTATTGGTACGATTGTTGAGATAAAAGGTCAGAATTTGTCCGGCTTTGAAGGTGACTTAAACGTATATTTTGAAGGACAAGATGAAAGAGAAATTTTGTTGACTGATACCTTCGGCGATTACTCCAAAACCGGCAGTTCTCTTATTAAAGTTAAGGTCAAAGAGCCTTGCCAAGAAGGGGAGAAGGTCATTGGAAGTTATTCAGGTATGCCGCAGGAATGTAATTTCGTGAAGCTAGATCCGGGTGAATACAAAGTATATGTAAGACCATGGGGCAAGGAGAGCAATAAAGTCAAGTTTACCATTACCAGTTAATTATCAATTTTTAAATTGTCATTTTCCATTTTGATTTTTACATTTTAATCTAACCACCATGCAAACAATAACCACCAAGAAAGCCCTCGATCCAACACAGTTCGACCTGGTCAGACTGACCTTGGCATCGCCGGAGAAGATCATGGAATGGTCTTACGGAGAAGTTACCAAGCCGGAGACGATCAACTACAGAACCCAGCGTTCCGAGAAGAGCGGTCTTTTCGATGAAAGAATATTTGGACCGGATCGCGACTTCGAATGTTACTGCGGCAAATATCGCGGCATCCGCTACAAGGGCATCGTTTGCGAGAAATGCGGAGTCGAGATCACCAGGTCAATAGTTCGACGTGAGCGCATGGGCCACATCGAATTGGCGACACCGGTCTCACATATCTGGTTTCTTCGTAGCGTTCCATCGCGCATAGGTTTGATTCTGGGCATGACAACAGCCGACTTGGAAAAGGTGGTTTACTTCGCCGGCTATATTGTCACCAAAGTCCACGACAATGAAAAAGAGAGTTTTCTTAAAGAATTGGATAGCGAGTACAAGAATAAGGTCAAGACCGCCAACGACGACAAGACCAAAGAAGCTTTGAAGGAACTGGTCATTACCGCCAGAAAAGAGATCGAAAGTCTGGTTGAAGGTTTCGTCATGGATGAGGCGACTTATCACAAGTACGCGGTGAAATATGGCGCATTATTTGAAGCGGGAATCGGCGCTGAAGTCATCTTCGACCTTTTGAAGAAGATCGATCTTACCAAGCTCTTGGCCGAATTAACCAAAGAGCATGATGTGGCCGGCACAGCTGATCGCGAGAAACTTTCCAAGAGATTGTCGCTCGTTAAGCAGATGATCAAAGCTAAGGTTCGTCCGGAATGGATGTTCTTGGTCCGTATTCCAGTGATTCCGCCGGGACTTCGTCCAATGGTCGCTCTCGACGGTGGCCGCTATGCCACGTCCGATGTCAATGATCTTTATCGCCGAGTTATTAATCGTAACAACCGTCTTTTGAAACTCAAGGAGATCAATGCTCCGGAAGTTATTCTCCGTAATGAAAAGCGCATTTTGCAAGAAGCCGTCGATGCTCTTATCGATAATTCTATTCGTCACAGCTCTTCCGCCGGCGCCGCTGCGGCCGCCGCTCAGAAGAGGGCATTGAAGTCATTGTCCGACAGCTTGAAGTCCAAGCGCGGTCTTTTCCGTCAGAACCTTCTCGGCAAGCGCGTCGACTATTCCGGCCGTTCAGTCATTGTTGTTGGCCCTGAATTAAAACTTGACGAATGCGGACTGCCGAAACACATGGCTTTGGAATTGTTCCGACCTTTCGTCATTTCCGGTCTTTTGAAGAGGGAATTGGCTTACAACATTCGCGGAGCCAATCGCCTGATTGACGATCAGTCCCGTGAAGTTTGGGAGATACTCGAAGAGGTCATCAAAGGCAAGTACGTTCTTTTGAACCGTGCGCCGACTTTGCACCGCTTGGGTATTCAAGCCTTCAGACCGACTTTGATCGAAGGCAACGCCATTCAAGTTCACCCGTTGGTTTGTACAGCTTTCAACGCCGACTTCGATGGAGACCAGATGGCCGTTCACGTTCCGCTTTCAGATGAAGCTCAGATGGAAGCCAAGATGATCATGGCCGCTGACAAGAATATTCTGAAGCCAGGAAACAATGATCCGACTGTCGTGGCCAAAATGCTCGACATCGTGCTCGGTTGTTTCTGGGTGACCAAGATTGTGGTTGGTGCCACTGGTGAGGGTAAGATTTTCGAATCACCGGAGGCCGCTATGTTGGCCGAGAATTTTGAAGCCATCAATCTGCGCGCCAAGGTCAAAGTCATGGCTCCGGATAATATCAAATACGCCAAGTTCAAGAACACTCTGCTCGAAACGACTGTCGGCAGGATTTTGCTCAATAACATGTTGCCAGAAGACTACCCATTCATCAATGAAGAAGTCGGCCGCAAGCAGCTTGGACAGATCATTGATGACATGATCATCCTTCATGGTGCCGACAAAGTCGCGCCTATTCTGGACAGAATCAAATCATTCGGTTTCGGTTATGCCACCTATTCAGGCACGACTTGGGGCATCGATGACATCATGGTCCCTGATTCCAAGAAGGAGATCATCGCCAGAGGCAAGAAATCAGCCGATATAGTCAGCGGTCAGTTTGAGGAAGGATTGCTTACCGAAGAGGAAAGAGTCAGGAAGCATATCGAGATCTGGCAGAAAGCCAAGGGCGAAGTCGAGAAGGCCATTCCGGCTTCGCTCGACAAGCTCGGTTCGGTTTACGACATGATCACTTCCGGAGCCCGCGGATCTCTTTCTCAGATTACCCAAATGGTCGGAATGAAAGGCCTCATCTCATCCGTTTCCGGCGAAACCATCGAGTTTCCCATCCTCTCATGTTCCAAGGAAGGTTTGACTCCGATCGAATATTTCATCACTACTCACGGTTCAAGAAAAGGCCTCACCGACACGGCTCTTAACACTGCCAAGGCCGGTTATCTCACTCGTAAGCTTTTCGTCGTCGCTCAAGATGTCGTCGTTTCTGAAGAGGATTGCGGAACCAAGGATTCAATAATAATCCATAAGCAGACCGCTTCCGGTATGAATATTCCTCTTTCCAAGAACATTCGCGGCCGTATCATTGCCGAAGATATCATGAGCGCCGACGGTAAAGTTCTATATGCCAAGGGTCATCTGTTGTCCAAGGCCGATGCGACCAAGGTTGAGGAAGCTGGTCTCACTCAAGTCAAAGTCCGTTCGCCTCTTTCCTGCAAAACTATCCGTGGCGTCTGCGCCAAGTGTTATGGTTTGGATCTGGGCAAGAGCACGCTGGTTGCTCTCGGTGAAGCTGTGGGAACGATCGCCGCGCAAGCCATCGGTGAGCCTGGTACACAGCTCACAATGAGAACTTTCCACGCCGGAGGCGCCGCCTCACAAGGCGGAGACATCACTATGGGTCTGCCGCGTGTCGAGGAAGTCTTCGAGAAGCGCCGTCCCAAGAATCCGGCTGTAGTCTGCACGGTTGACGGTATGGTCACCGGCATGAAGGATTTGGGCAAGGAAAAAGTCATTTATGTTATTCCTGAAATTGAAGACCTGCCTACCGGCAGGCAGGCAAAGGTTCCAAAGAAAGCCGCCGAGATCGAATACACCTTCCCGTATCGCCGCACCAGTATGGTCAAAGCCGGTGACAAGGTCAGGAAAGGCCAGCTACTCACGGACGGTTCCGCCGATATCGATGAGATTTTTGAATTTGGCGGCGAAGAGCGCGCCAAGGAATACGTCATCACCGAAGTCGGCAAGATCTATGAGCTTCAGGGCGAGACCGTTTCCAGGAAGCACATCGAACTTATCGTGAAGCAGATGTTCTCTCGCCGCAAGATTATCGATGGCGGAGACACCAATATGACCGAGGGTATGATCATCGACGACATCCAGTTCTCCGAAGAAAACGAAGCCGCCAAGGCCGCTGGAGGCGCTGTCGCCAAAGCGGAGAAGTTAGTCATGGGTATTACCGAAACATCTTTGTCCAGAAAGAGCTTTTTGTCAGCCGCGTCATTCCAGCACACCACTCGCGTTCTTATTGCCAACGCCGTTCGTGGTGCTGAAGATGATCTCACAGGTCTCATGGAAAACGTCATTATCGGTCGCCTTGTACCGGCAGGATCAGGCTTCGAGGGATCGCCGAAGAAGGTGATGATTGATGCGGTGAGCGCGGGGGAGAGTGAGCAAGGTTAAAGGGTAAAGGTTAAAGCCCAAAGCTTAAGGTAAAAAGTGGAAAAGTTTCAAACAAAAAAACCGGCTCTCCAGAAAGGGAGCTGGTTTTGTGTTTACTAGGTCCGACCTGGTGGAAACAGAAACCCGCGACCATTGCTGATCGCGGGGAAAGTCCATGAAAGTTTCGAGCTTGTGCTCGGGTTTCTTTCAACCAAGTGGGCTAACCACCATGTTACTCGGAAAACTAAGAGCGGGAGAATTGGCGGTGAAACAGTTCTGATCACACGAATCCCAGTCCAGAATTACAGTGTCTCTAGGTAGGACATGATTCATATTGACTGAAAGAACTACATCGCTATCGTAAATTACTGGAACGAATAGCCTGCCCTTTCTGTCTTGTACGATTCCTTTCCATCCGAGATACCTCCAGCACCGGAAATATTTTCGGAAAAAGGTTATGCCCATCTTCTGGATCTCTAACAAATCCAGTAGTCCCAGAATTGTTTTGAGTGTATTAGTCCTCTTAAGGTATTTGTGGATTTCGCCACCCCTTACACATGCACGATTTTTGTCTATTTGACCATTGTATAGCCAGTGTCCCAGTTCGGTGACATTATATTCACTCGGCCCAACTTTTTCGAGATCCAGGTGCAGAGCTTTGCCTTCCACGGCTTCTCCTGTCCAAAACATTGGATTTGGAGGTATCATCGATCGATTGACACGTATAACAGGGTCAATTTTCTGACTTATGTTTTCACACATACATTGTTTACCTTCTTTTGTTGTTTAAAGTGACTCCAAAATGCCGAGTTTCCAGCCTTTCGGAGTCACCTTAAACATCTTTCAAAGACCTCAAAATCCTGCTAGTAGTATAGCATACATAGTGCTTATTTGTCAAGTATACAAACCCCGCCCGTATACCTATAATTAGAGCCAATGCAACAGGACTTACTGACAAAAATCGATGCCATCAAGTCAGAAATCGAGAAGCATGGCGTCCTCGATTTAGCCTTGGCCAAGAATATTGATGAATGGTATCGCATTGAATTGACTTACACCTCGAATGCTCTTGAAGGTAATACTTTGACGCGGCAGGAAACAGCTTTGGTGGTTGAGAAAGATATAAGTATAGATGGCAAACAATTACGAGAATTGATTGAAGCCAAGAATCATTCTGAGGCTGTTGAATTCATTAAGAAGTTCGCCAGAGATAACCAGAAATCGAGCGCTATTACTTTGCCGGTAATATTGGATATCCATAGAATTCTCTTACAGAAAAATGATGATGCCAATTCTGGCCGACTGAGAACTGTACCAGTACGCATTGCCGGCTCTACTTCAATAATGCCCAATGCCGCTTCCGTGCCAAAACTTATGGAGGAATTTATAGAATGGCTAAAGGACGTCAAAGGTCATCCGGTTTCAGTCGCCATTGAAGCTCATTATCGATTCGTTTCCATTCATCCGTTTGTGGATGGTAATGGCAGAACGGCTCGACTTTTGCTTAATCTCATTTTGATGCAAAATAATTTTCCGCCAGTCATTATTCATCCAGAGGACAGAAGGGTGTACGTGACTTCCTTGGAAAAAGCTCAAACCGGTGGGAGCAAGGATGATTATGAGAATTTTATGCTGGAGGCAGTGGTGAAATCAGCGGAGGAGTATCTGAAATCTCTTAAGTAATAACGGGTACGTTGGAGAATCCCCCTTTGAAAAAGGGGGTGCCCTGAGGCGTTAGCCGAAGGATGGAGGATTTTCAGGCAATCAAAAAACCGGCTCTCCAAGAAGGGGAGCCGGTTTTGCGTTTGGACCAAGGTGGACCCAGTATTGGTTTTTGAAAAAAAGTAAAAAGTGACGAATATTTTCGTCACTTTTGGTTTGGGTGAAAAGAGGATGTGCCGCGCCACCAGGTCGGACCAGGTCGATGCCTTTATAATTCACCTTCTTTGACATATACTTGGCACATGACAATGAACCGCACCACCGTCGAAGAGATCAAGGCCCGGATGCCTATCGAGGAATTGATAGGCTCTTACGTCAAGCTTGAAAAAGCCGGACGTTCCTACAAAGCCCGCTGTCCATTCCATAATGAGAAGACCGCTTCATTCTTCATTTCTCCCGAGCGTGGCGGGTATTACTGTTTCGGTTGTGGCGCCAAGGGCGACATTTTTTCATTCGTCGAGCAATTCGAGGGTTTGGATTTTCGCGGTGCACTTAAAGTCTTGGCCGAAAGAGCCGGTGTACCATTGGTTGTAGATCAAAAAGCTGATAGTGATAAGGACAGGCTTTTTAAGATTACAGAAGAAGCCGCGCAATACTTCGAAGATCAGTATTTGAAATCAACCGTTGCCAAAGATTATATTAAAAGCCGCGGAATAAATCAGGAGACTCGTGAGTCTTTCAGAATCGGCTGGGCGCCCGAGGGTTGGCAGAATCTATTAGATTTTCTCAAAAAGAAAGGCTGGAATGAGGCTTTTATGGAAAAGGCGGGGTTGATTAAAAAGCGTGAGGATGGCAAGATTGGTTATTACGACCGCTTTCGGGGCCGCGTAATATTTCCTATAATGGATTCCAGCGGGCGCGTTGTGGCTTTTACTGGAAGAATTCTTAAGGATGACGGCAAGTCGGCTAAATATTTAAATAGTCCCGAAACGCCGCTATTTACCAAGTCACAGATCCTATTCGGTCTCGATAAAGCCAAGAACGAGATTCGTCGTGTTAATTATTCTATTCTTGTTGAAGGACAAATGGATCTTGTTTTGTCTCATCAGTGCGGAATAAAAAACGCCGTGGCCGCTTCGGGTACGGCTTTAACGGATCAGGCCAATGATCAGAGCGGGGTTGTCAGCAATCTGGGAATGGTCAGACGATTAAGCCCGAATATGATTATCGCACTCGATTCCGACAAAGCCGGAAGAGTCGCGGCCATGAGAGCCGTGGCGGCAACGGCGCTTTCAATGGGGATGTCCGTAAAGATCGCCGATATTGAGGGCGGCAAGGATCCGGCGGACTTAATCTTAAAAGACCCAGAAAGCTGGAAGAATGTCCTCAAGAATGCCAAACATGTCATCGAATTTGAGCTAGGAAACATCATGAAAGAGACGAAGGATCCGCATGTCCTTGGCAGGGTGGTCAAAGAGCGCCTGTTCCCATTCCTGTCAAAAATAGATAGTGAAATGGACAAGGCTTATTTCATAAAAGTCATTGGTGAGCAGACGAAGTTGAATGAGCAGTCGGTTTGGGAGGATTTGAGGAAGTTTGAAAAAACGAATAAGAATAATCAAACATCCCTACTTCGCTCGCAAAAAGCGAGCTACGAAGGGCAGGCAAACACCCCTACTTCGCCCCTGCGGGGCTACGAAGGGCAAGGCAATAATCAACCGGCGCAAGATATTAGAAGTGGCCAAAGTGGGAGCGGCTTCAATGGAAACGAGAAATCTAATTCGGTGGTGCCGCGCATTGATTTGGTGGAAAGGCGGATGTTCGGACTGCTCACTTTAATGGAAAGTGTGAATGAAGGTGCCGCGGTTCAATTCCGCGAGGAGATAAAGAAGATTGCGGATGCTTCTTATGAGGAAAGGATCAGGAGAATCGAACCGCTTTTGGCTGATCTGTCATTCGAAGCGGAGACATTTTATGGCACCGAAAAGGATCGTTGGGACGTACATATGAAAGAACTTATTTCTAACTTTGAAGAGGATATTATTAACCAGGATTTGATTTTAACGATGGGTGAATTGAGGAAAGCTGAGAGTGCAGGTGACAATTCAAAAGTCGCCGAATTGGCGAAGAAGTGCCAAGTTCTTTCCATTAGGAAGGCGGAGGTGGGGAAGAAGAGGAGAGGAGTCTAGGGAGGATCTTCCTGTGTCATTCCCGCGAAGGCGGGAATCCAGGATATTATCAAAAACAAAAGTTTACAGTGCAAAGTCCAAAGTGCAAAGTTTTAGTGAATAGTTGATAGTTTTCGTCACAAATAACTTAATAACTATTCACTACAACTTTGCATTTTGGACTTTGCACTGATCCTGGATTTCCGCCTTCGCGGGAATGACACAAACGCGTGCTTGCAATCGTTCATGTTTTCCCTTAGAATCATACCTAATATAAATAAATCTATAATATGAGAAAAACCAAAAGAACGGCCCCCAGGGTTAGTCGTGGTTCTAGGCATTCGAATGCCAGAACGGCTTTTCGCATCAAAAATCAGCCCAATCGCCGGCCCAATTCTGCCAAAAAATCTTCAAGCAAGTTAGTTTCTGCCGCACCAAAAGTCTTCAAGAACAAAGCCGACAAGACCAAGGATTTTGAAATGCGCGCCAATAAGATCGTCCAGAAGGGTCGCGATCGCGGTTTCGTGACTTACGACGAGATCCTCAAAGAATTCCCTCAGATCGAGAACGACATCATTTTCCTGGATAAGCTCTATGAGAAGCTTTCCGGCGCCAATGTCGATGTTCTTGAAGGCGGCGGACTTTTGGAAGTTGAGGATCTGACTCACAAGAAAGCCGCACCCCATCTTTCGCGCGGCGGGGTTGATTCGGCTTACGATTCCATCCAGATGTATTTGAAGGAGATAGGACAGTATCCTCTTATTAACGCCAGCATGGAAAAGGAGCTGGCCAAGCGCATCCAGGTCGGCGATGTCGAAGCCAAAAATCTTTTGGCCAAGGCCAACCTCCGCTTGGTGGTTTCCATCGCCAAGAAATACGTCGGTCGCAGTCCAGATCTGACTTTGCTTGATCTTATTCAAGAAGGCAACCTCGGCCTTTTCCGTGCCGTTGATAAATTTGACTGGACGAAGGGTTATAAATTCTCTACTTACGCCACTTGGTGGATCCGTCAGGCAATTACACGTGCTCTTGCTGATCAGTCGAGAACGATTCGAGTTCCCGTTCACATGGTGGAAACGATCGCCAAATATAAGCAAGTTGTCAGACGATTGAGTCACGACCTTGGTCGCGAGCCTTTGGCCGATGAGATCGCGATGGAAATGGATCTTGATGTTGAGAAAATTTATCAGATAGAGAAGATCGAACAGGACGTCGTCTCATTGGAAAGCCCGGTTGGTGACGATAGTGACGATGGTAAGTCCACGCTTCAAGACTTCATCGCTGACGATAAAATTCTTTCTCCAGACCAGGAATCCTCTCGCCGTATTCTCCGCGATCAAGTCAATCTAATCTTAAATGATTTGTCGGAAAAAGAGCGCAAGATTCTTGAAATGCGTCATGGACTGAACGACGGCATCACGCATACTCTTGAAGAAGTTGGTCGTGAATTCGGCGTGACCCGCGAGCGCATACGACAAATAGAGGCAAAGGCTCATGAGAAGATCAGACAGCATGATAATATAAATAGGTTGAAGAATTATTAGTCCGTGTCATTCCCGCGAAGGCGGGAATCCAGTGTGAAAACAAATACCCCGCGCCCTAACGGCGAGACAAGTGTCGCTCCGATTCTCGCTTCGCTCGAATTTCGCGACACTTCTCTCGCCTGCGGGCGCGGCTGGCGTGATTCTCAATTGGGGTGTGTTTACTTTTTGCTGCTTAAAGTCCTATAATCAACAAATGTCTCCCGAATCAACATCTGAATTCAACAAGCTCTACGAGGTCCTCAATCCGGCCCAGAAAAAGGCTGTCGATTCCATCGATGGTCCGGTTATGGTCATAGCAGGACCAGGAACAGGAAAGACAACTATTCTAACTCTTAGGATCGCCAATATCTTAAAAGAAACTGATACAGCACCTGACAGTATTCTAGCTTTGACGTTTACCGAATCCGGTGCTTATGCCATGCGTCGAAAGTTGGTTGAAATAATCGGGTCGGCGGCTTATAAGGTCAATATCCAGACATTCCATGGCTTTGCTGAATCAATTATTCAGAAATATCCAGACTATTTTCCAAGAATTATTGGTTCGAAGATCATCACCGATGCCGAACAAATTAAGATAATGGAGAAGCTGATCGATTCAAAATCGATTAAAATACTGCGGCCCTACGGTGATCCGCGTTATTACGTGAGGCCGGTTTTGAGCGAGATTCAAGTCCTTAAAAGAGAAAATGTTTCTCCGGCTGAATTAAAAGCCAGCGTTGAGAGGGATCAGGCCGAATTGGAGGAGTCGGGTAATATCACCGCGGCTGAATTGGAGAAGCTTACTAAAAGAAATGAGAAGAACCTCGAGCTAGCATTTCTTTATGAGAAATATGAGGAGCAGTTAGCTGAAGAAAAGTTCTACGACTTCGACGACATGCTGCTGGAATTGATCCGGGCTATGGAGGAGAACGATCTATTCAAATTGATTCTTCAGGAGACTTACCAATACATCTTGGCCGATGAGCACCAGGATGCCAATGCCTCGCAGAATCGAATACTTGAATTGCTTTCGGACTTTGACGAGTCGCCGAATCTCTTCATTGTCGGAGACGATAAGCAGGCCATTTACCGCTTTCAGGGCGCTTCTCTGGACAATTTCCTTTTCTTTTCCAGGAAATACAAACAGGCCAAAGTGATCGATTTGGAGCATAACTACCGCTCGCATCAGGGCATTCTCGATGCTTCACATAGCCTTATTATGAATAATCCAGGAATGCCAGGTCGGGAGAGGCAGAAGCTGATCTCCTTGCAGATCGGGACAAAACCGATCTTTGTCGATGAATTTCCGACTTTGAGCGATGAATTGGATTATATTGCGACCTTGATCGAAAGGCTGGTAAAAAAGGGTGAGAAGTCGGAAGAGGTTGCCGTTCTTTACCGGGAAAACAAAGAAGCAGAAAGGATCTCGGCGGCTTTAACGGCTCATGGAGTAATCCATCGGATCGAGTCGGATCACAATATTTTGAACGACATCAATTCTGCAAAGATAATAATTCTTTGCCGGGCGATCAATGATCCTTCAAACAGCGAATATCTTGGTCAGGCTTTGTTGTTGCCAGAATTAAAAAACGATCCAGCGGCGGTCTCGGGTGCTTGCGTCTTGGCCAATAGGCAGGTTGTTCCCTTGGCCCAAATAATCAAAAAAGATCGGAGCCTCAAAGATTCTTATGGAAGGGTCGTGAAATGGTCCGGTGAATCTCAAACCATGCCTTTTCCTGACTTTCTTCAGAAGCTCATTCAAGAGACCAATATACTGGCCTCGATCATCGCCGCACCGGATTCTCTGGAACAAATGTCTTCATTGGAAGCTTTCTTCGAGAAGATCGTCAAAGCCGCTCAGTCCAAGAATACTTTTTACATCAAAGATTTCATTGAATACATCGGGATCGTCAGCGCCCATGGCCTTGCGACCAAGAGAAGCTATGTCGACCATGTCGGCGGAGTGCGGCTCATGACGGCTCATAAGTCCAAAGGGCAGGAATTCAACCACGTTTTCATGGTCAATGTCATTGACGGGCTTTGGGGCAATAGGACTGAGCGCAATCGATTTAATGTGCCGATCATTGAGCACACTCGCGTCAGTGGCCGGATTGAGGACGAGCGCCGACTATTCTACGTCGCCATGACCAGGGCTCGCGAGTCGGTCAATATTTCCTACGGAAGGTCAAACGGCGAAAAGGAAACAATCGCCAGCCAGTTCATCGCCGAGATTGATCCGAGCCTTATCGCTTTTGATAAGCCGGTCATCGCCGACCAGACCGAGTTGTTTGCCAAGAAGATGAAATCTCCGGAAATTCAACCGACTCTCTCGTTGATAAAGCCGGAATTTGTCCGCGAGAAATTCCTGTCTCAGCCATTTTCTGTGACGCATCTAAATAATTATTTGAAATGTCCCTGGTATTACTTTTTTGTGAATCTGATCAGAATTCCTCAAAGCAAGAGCAAACATCAGATGTACGGTACGGCCATTCATGAGACATTGGACACTTTTTTCAATGCTTACAAAGAAGAAAGAGACTTAAGCAAAAAGCAGTTGTTGGAGCTATTCAAGCATAATTTGGGCAAAGAACCTCTAAGCGTGGCTGACCTTGCCGATTCCTGGGAAAAGGGCAAAAAGGCCCTGGAAGGCTATTTTACGGCCTATAGCGGCCTATGGGGAAGGGCATTACTAACAGAGTATTCCATCAGAGGCCATAGTCAGGAATTCAAATATCAAATATCAAATATCAAATATCAAAATTTGGAACTAACGGGGAAGATAGATAAATTAGAGTTTATAAATGAGCAGGAAGTGATAGTAATCGATTACAAAACAGCCAAGCCAAAGTCGAGGAATGAGATCGAGGGGAAGACGAAAAATGCCGATGGTAATTACAAGCGGCAGTTGGTATTCTACAAATTACTACTGAATTTGGACAAAAAGTACACGATGAAATATGGCGAGATCGATTTCATCGAGCCGAATGAAAGGGGAATTTACAAGAAAGAAAGGTTTGAAATTGATGGATTGGAAGTAGCCCAATTGGTCCTGCAAATAGAAAAAGTCGCTACGGAAATCATCGAGCTGAAATTCTTAAATTCAACATGCGATGATAAAGACTGTGAGTATTGCAAGCTCGGTAAGATTTTGAAGTCGTAAAGAGGAGAGTCTAATTCTTGGAAAGGGAATCGATGAGACCGGTGATCAGGGCCTTTGGCAGGGCGCCACTCATGACGATGGTTTTCTTGTCGCTACTAATGAAGAGAAGATCGGACGGAACACGGTATTGGATCAAAGCGGTCTGAATGTATTTGACCGTTGTGGGATTGATGGCGTCGCCAAGGACGATGAAGCTGGTCGGCGTTCCGGAAACTCCGGCATTGGCACCGCTCAAGGCTTGATCTTTGACAGTTTGCTTTTCTTGGCCATCATTCAGACAGTTGCTGAAGGCGCTTTGATCAATGCCAACGTCTTTGGCAATAACTGGCAATAGGCTTTGGTCCAGACCATTAGGAGTCTGTCCTGTAACTGAAGGAGTAGTCTCGTAAAGTTTCTTCTCAAAAGCCCAGAATTTGTCATTGCCGCCGACTGTTGCGGCGCATTCCAACGCTTGCGATTCGTGATTGGCATTCGGATGAAGAATATTGCCATTTTGATCCGGTGTGTCGAGAGGGAAACTTCTGTAGACCCAGGCGACTTTGCCGCTCGGTCCGTATTGATTCATGATATCAACCATAGTTGGATTGAAGGTTTTGCAATATGGGCAGGAAGGATCGGAATATTCAACGAATTTAATCTCGGCGTTTGGATTGCCGAGAATATGATCTTCGGATGTCACTGACGCAAGATTCACATTGGTGGCGTTCTGCTGTTGTGCATTGTCGGTAATGACTGGCGCGCTAATATTTGCCGGTTTTTTGACCCAAATGATGGCGATAGCGATGATGGCACCGGCGACGATGATAGCGCCGGGAAGAGTCAGAAATGATGAAGTTGGTTTGTTTTCCATGAGGATTTTGTTGAATTACTCATGCTAGTATACCATGAAATATTTGAATCACTTTTTGCTATGATATCAAAAAATGCCCCAAGTCGTAACTCGGGGCAATATTCCCGCTGATTGTGGCCAGTTTCCGGGAACAGGAAACTAGTCATGTGCCCGATACGTCTTATGCAGCCTGGGGGCCGTGCCGCTAAGACTCCGACTACTGAAACCCGTAAGGTTAGAGGAGTCGGAAGCAACTAACCTTAAAAGATAATATACACCCCTGAAGAATTTTGGCAAGTTAAGGTGATTTATTAAAGAATCAAAACGGCAAAGTAAAAGTCATGGCGCTCGATTCGGGAACTTCCCAGTTTGAAGTATTTAATTTGATGTCCTTCAATGCGCCTAATTCCTTGAACTTGAGAATATTGTTAGTCATGGCGTAGTCGAAAAGATCCTTGGTCAGTCGGACGTCCTCGATGCAATAAGAGACCAAATTATCGAGATCGCCGTTTTGCCACCAGGTGACGGCGTCGGAGCCGTGGCCGGTTTTGTTGCGGCCGAGAGTGGCTTCGCCCACGGAGTCCAACTTTAGCCGACGGCCGAGGACTTTTTGGACTTCTCTCATGAGGTCGAGGCTCTTAATTTTCGATAGATCACCAGGATAATATTTGTTCAGAAGGGGAATGTCGAAGTGATCGCCGTTCCAGGTGATGAGAATGTCGGCCTGTTCAAAGATAGGCCAGAGCTTGTTGAAGTCTTTTTCGAAATAGCTTGAATATTGATCTGTCTCGGAGTCGTGAATGCAGACCACGGAGATATCGAGATCGACCGGATCGTTCGACCCGACATCCTGGAAAAAGTTTTTCGTTTCCAGGTCAAAAGTGATTTTACGCATGATGTCTATTGTAAAGGGTTGAATAATTATGTGCAAATGCGATGTCATTCCCGCGAAGGCGGGAATCCAGGATTATTCAAATAAATGAAATTAAAGAAATAAGGAAATTTGAAGAAATTGTCAATTTCATAATTTCCATTAGTTTCATAGTTTCTTCTCATGAGATTTGTTTTGACTTCGATCCTGGATTCCCGCCTTCGCGGGAATGACAGGCAAGGGTATGTTCTTTTGCGAGAAATGAAAAGTGACGAAAATTTTCGTCACATATAAGAAGTCAAAAAAAAGACCACTCTGAGAATATCTCGAAGAGTGGTCTAAAACCGACGGCGGTTGGCGAACAGAATTCCTTTAAGAGGACACGTCCTTGATTGCATCATGCTCACTGACTGACTGGATCAAGGCGCATCTCAATGTGCAAGGTTTCTGTGGGCGGACTCTTTTTGCGAGCTCCCGCTCCGCAATGTCGTCCGCCGAAGACTCGCCAACCGCCAAATCTGTTGCCAATATACTCTGGCTATTTTTGTTGTCAAATCTTGACAAGATTGATGATTTCTTCTTCACTGCAAACCGTTTCATCTCCTGTCGCCAGAGTTTTCACGCGTAGTTTGCCGTTTTTGACTTCCTCGTCGCCGATGCAGACGATTCTCGGAATATTTCTCTTGGCGGAATTACTGATCTGATCGCCAACCTTCTTATTGGAAAGATCGACGATAACTTTGATTCCTTTTTCCCTCAAAGTTTGGGCCAATTCAAGGGAATATGGCGTATTTTGCTCGCCGACTATGCAAATGGCCAGGTCTGCGGTATCTTCTCTTTTTGGTAACGTCCCGTAAGTTTCCATCAAGTCCTGAGCAACCAAATCGCCAGCGCCAAAACCAACTGCCGGTAGTTTGTCATTGCCGAATAAGGCCAAGAGGTCATTGTAACGGCCACCACCAAAGACTGAACGACGATTGACAGGATTCAAATCGAAAATCTCGAAGACAATGCCGGTGTAGTAGTCGAAACCCCTCATAAGAGTTTGATCAAAGCGGACATTAGTTATGCCGAGTCTTTCTAGTCCCTGAATAACCTCGCGGATTTCCTTGAGCCCGACATGTTCTTCCTTTGTCTGAGGCAGATTGGAGGTGAATTCTTCAAAGTTCTTGGAATTAAGAAGAGTCAGGAATTTTTGAACGGTTTGTGTTTTGTCATTCCCGCGAAGGCGGGAATCCAGTGTTGAATTACTGGAGTCCTCTTGTAACTCACTGGATTCCCGCTTTCGCGGGAATGACACAGTGTTTTCGGGAATGACACTGAAAGAGTCTGAATTACTGCTAAATACTTCTCTTACTCCCATCTCGAAGGCCTCAGGTTTCAATTTATCTTTCTTGTCTATTAATTTGGATATCTTCAGGGCGGCGTTTTCATTCAAGCCAAAAACTTCGCGGGTAACGTAGTTCATAACCTTGCGATTGTTTAGACGGATCTCGAAATCAATGTCTTTCAATCCATAAGCGCGGGTTATGTCATAAGCCAAATTTATAATCTCAATCTCGGCATTTATTGATTCTACGCCGAAAATATCAGCATTGAGTTGCCAATGTTCGCGGGTCCGGCCACGTTGAGGTTGTTCGTATCTGAAAAGGTTGGGGATGGAAAACCAGCGGATCGGTACCTGGAGATCACGGCGTTTACCGGCGATCATCCTGGCCACAGTTGGGGTCATTTCTGGTCTAAGCGTAACCTCACGGTCGCCACGATCGGTGAAAGTATAAGTTTGCTCATTTACTATTTCCTCGCCGGATTTGGCCTTGTAAAGATCAGCCGGTTCCAAAACAGAGGCGCCGTATTCTTCATAGCCGTACTTTTCGCAGTTGTTCCTCCAGATCTCAAAAATCTTCTTTTCTATGGCCATTTCAGCCGGGTAAAAGTCGCGGACGCCCTTGTAGGGATCGGTTGAGAGTTTTTTGTTGTTTTCGGACATAAGAAAATATTAGCATTTTCGGTCTCGAGGTGCCACCAGATCTGTGGCACCCAAGTCTGGCGCGAATCGTACTATCAGGATGAAAATCTGTGGTACGATAATCCTATGAAACGGATAATAATCAAAGAAGGGCCGGTGGTCTTCTTGCGAAATGTCTTGGTGATGGAAATCCTGGCCACTGCCATCTTCATCGCCATTTCCTTCCTGACAAATTATGAGGAATTGCTCGATACTATAGGTCTGACGCATTTTGTCCATTACAACGATTTGCTCATAATTACTTTCTCTCTTTTCCAGCTATTCTATATTCTGGGCCTATTTTTCGACTGGTACATGAAGTTCTTCGAGATCCGCGAAAGGGAAATTGTCCGCCGTTCCGGCCTGCTCTTCAAGCGTGCTAAATCAGTTTCTCTTTTGCATATTGTCGCCGTTGAAGTCACCCAAAGCCCGATTGACAGGATCATGCGCCATGCCACGCTCATTCTCGAGCATGATAATGGTCGTACGACCCGTATTCAAAATGTGGCCGGCTATGAGGATTATGTGGAAATGATCAAGCAAACGATCGACAACACTTTGAAGAAGCCAATGCATGCCAAGAGTCTCCAGATGTTCCTCAAGGAAGGCGAAGGATTGTTCCTGGAATACAAACAGACTTTGCGTTATGATCTGCGCCGGCAATGCACCAGCAAAGATGTCGAGCGTGCCGTCATCAAAACCATAGCCGGCTTTATGAATGCCGATGGGGGAACGTTAATAATTGGCGCCGATGATGAAGGTAAAGTGACTGGATTGAAAAACGATTACGAAACTTTGGCCAAGAAAAACCGTGACGGTTTTGAAAATCATCTGAACATGCTGGTAAAGACGATGCTTGGCATCAAGTTCGCCAATTATATTCATTGTCGTTTTGATTATTTCGATGACAACGAGGCCTGCGTTGTCTCAGTCGATCCGAGCCATAAGCCCGCATATATTCACAATTCCGAGGGTAAGGAAGAGTTTTTTGTGAGGATGGGGAATTCGACACAGCCTTTTTCGATGAGCGAGGCGGAGGAGTACATCAAGACGAGATGGAAGTGATTGGAGGTGCGGCCTCCCGGTTAAGAATATGGTATAATACTGATATGGAATTTCGGGAATCGCTATTCTGGGATACGGATCCCAAGAAAATAGATTTTCAAAAGAACGCCCAATATGTCATTGAGCGGATTTTGGATTTTGGCAGGGACGATGAGGTCAGGTGGTTGCATAATTTTTACGATCATTCACTTATCAAGTCAATAGTTGATAAGTCAAGGTGTTTGAGACCGGAAACAAAAAGCCTATGGGCACTACTTCTCAAGAACAGCTAAATTTTCACTGGGACGTGATTCCAAAGACGACAAAGAAAGCTTTGGATTTTCTAGCTGGCCAGGAATGGATCGGCAGATTCGGCTGGTATTTGGCCGGAGGCACGGCACTTGCTCTACAAACAGGCCATCGAACGTCCGTTGATCTGGATTTTTTTACCAATGAAGCAAAGTTTGAAGCGACTGAAGTCACCGGTAATTTCAGTGGAAATGATAATTGGGAAATAACTAGCGACAGGCCGAGCACTATTTACGGAAGCCTTTTCCAGGCAAAAATCAGTTTTATTGCTTATCCGTTTTTCATGCCAAAACAGCCGTTTGTTAAATACGGTTCGATTAATATCTTACAACCGTTGGATATAGCGGTTATGAAAGTGATTGCCGTTTCTCAAAGGGGAAGAAAGAGGGATTTCTTTGATCTTTATTGGTGTGCCAAGAATTTGGAGTCGCTTGAAAATATTATTGGGCGGCTCAAAGAGCAGTATCCTTCGGTTGCTCACGATTTTCATCATATTCTCAAAAGCTTGGTATATTTCAACGACGCCGAAAGCGACCCGACATTGATGTTGCATTTTGATGTAAGTTGGGAGCAGGTCAAGAAGTTTTTCACGGAGGAGATTGAGAAAATAGCGTTTATGTTTGTGTAAATTGAGGCGGAAGAGTACATCAAGACGAGGTGGAAGTAATCACTTTTCCCAATCATCTCTTGAAATTCCGGACTGTTTCAAGATTCTGCTCAAAAGATCTATGCTTATATCACCTCTGTGTGGGTTGGGAATGGTGACGGTAACATTACCTTTCACCATAAAAGGATGACGTCCCTCTTGAAATGGACCAGAAAAACCGCAAGCCTTCATTTTGCGGATGAAAGCAGTCCAGGAAACAGGGGACAGCTTAGGCATACTTTTCTTCTGAGATAGACACTTTTGGAAACTTGAAATTTGGGATTGGCAGGTTTTTCTTCAGTCGCAAAATCAGCCAGCCTTCAACTGTGGTCATTAGGTTTCTTCGGCATTCTTCTAATGTCTTTCCTAAAGCCCAAACACCGCGGAGATCTTTAATTTCTCCATAAAATCGTTTGCCGTTATCGATAATCTCATAGGTGGCTTTGTTGAGGTTGGTTGTGAGGAAGTCTTGGATCATGGCCAAATTGTATCAAAAGAATTGCTGCTAAAACACTTGACAAGCCATGAACAGTATGCTAGTATTTATAGATATTTGGCTCTTTGGGAAATAGATCATTGGATATTTACTCGAGGCGCATTAAATCTCAACGTTGGTGTTCTTATGACAGAAAAACGATTGTCGGAAATATGTACAAGTCTTGCCTTTGCCTCTTCAAGAGGACGAAGGAGTCTGTTTTGCGAATCTCTTCTGCCAGAGTTAGGTATTCCCTATCAGGCTGTGAGGGAGACAAAGTTAGATATTCCAGATTCGGATCTCAAGCAACTTAGTGCAGAATCCATACTTGCTCGTAAGACAATTCAGCTAGTACTTCAGAAATTGCGAGCTGAAGTCTGTAGACTTGATCCTATCACCAGCCAAAGCTATCTGAAACTCTTGGAATAAAGAAAGGCGGTTTCATATAAAAAGCGGTCCACAGCGGCCGCTTTTATTTTTGCATCATTCTTACAAATCCTTCCTTCTCGCCCTGGCGCGATCCAATTCCGTGAGGAACTTCTTGCGCAATCTAACGTTCTTGGGAGTGATTTCCAAATACTCATCTTCGCGCATCAGTTCAAGACCACGCTCGATGCTGAGAATGTAAGGTGGAACAAGAGTAAGAGCTTCATCTTTACCAGATGAGCGCATGTTGGAAAGTTGTTTGCCTTTGCATGGATTCACATCGAGGTCGTCTCCTTTGGAAGTGTCGCCGATGACCATGCCCTCATAGATTTCCATAGCTGGGGTGATGAAGAGGCGGCCGCGATCCTGAAGATTCCAGAGAGAGAAGCCGAAAGACTTGCCGGAGGCCATGGAGGTCATGGAGCCAGTCTGGCGCTTCTCGATCTCTCCGGCGTGCGGCTTGAAACCGATGACGCGAGAAGACATGATACCTTCGCCTTTGGTGTCGATGGTGAATGCGTTCCTGTAACCAAGAAGACCACGAGTCGGCATTTCGAAGACCATGCGGGCTTGATTGCCATGGGTCTTCATGTCGGTCATAATGCCTTTTCTTTTGCCGAGAGTTTCAATGATGATCCCGGAATACTCCTCGGGAGCGTCGATGATGACTTCCTCAAAAGGCTCTAAAGTTTGGCCATTTTCTTCGCGGGT
>Ga0114951_10001928_pt1 | contig 24501 bp, 7 predicted proteins | sample AM7aDNAmetaG_FD_88677 | JGI IMG/M metagenome (GOLD analysis project Ga0114951, IMG submission 88677) | Freshwater microbial communities from Finland to study Microbial Dark Matter (Phase II) - AM7a DNA metaG | ecosystem: Environmental > Aquatic > Freshwater > Lake | place: Finland: Lake Alinen... | reverse complement strand
TGTCGAGAGAATCATGGAAAAGATTGCCCGTTGCCGACACCGTTTGGAACAAGTCCAACCCGGCTGCACCCAGCCAAAACACCCAAGGGAAATGTGTAGTTAATTAAGGGACACACCACTAGCATTTCAATGCGACGGTCGCAAAAGACGGATCAACACGTTCGAGCTCAATTCCGCCTCACATCAACGTCGACGAGATCTTTTGTTCACCGTTGGGTTGCAAGGCTGGAGAGGGCTGGAGGCCTAATTCTTGATCTCAAAAACAGAAAATGTAGATCAGAAACCCCGGGCCGCAATTTCGCACCGTCCAGTTTTAACTTCCGGGACCGACGGCTCTAATCCTCGTGATGATTTCTTGTGCCGAGCGTGAGGAGTGATTCGGCGATAGCGGAATAGAATCCAAGGATTGTCCTGTTTACTCTCATGGCTGTTTTGTTTCGATGCACCACCAACTCTTGATCCCCCACTGTAAACCGCGGAACATAGCGTTGAGTTGGCGGTAATTCGAATTGCTGACGTGATTGTAGGCGTCGCCGGCGTATAGGAAATTCACTCGTGTCTGTTTCGGCGTCTCCTTCAGCACGATGCCGTCAATCCGATCGTGCGCTGGGTTCAGCACGCGCACATCGAGTTCAAACGGCGTCTCGCCGCCCTCGTATCCGCCGACGAGTTTGCCGTTGAGCCCAACCTCCGCCAGATAATCCGCCGCCCAGAATCGCAGCAGCGTGCGTCCGTTGGCGTGAGGATTCGTCGGTGCACAAACTCCCGCCAATACCACGCCACGCCGTGGTAGCCGGGGAAGGCGCCATGAATAATCCACGGCACCTTCGTGGGCTTCGCCTCCTTCCGTGGCGCGAAAAACCACTTGGCATCACGCCCCTCGTTCTTTGGATCCGTCGCGATCCGCCAGCCGTCGCCATCGAGTGATTGAACCGTAGAGGCTGCCGTCCCGGTGCCGTGTGCGAAAACCGCCAGTAACCAGACGGCAAGGAAGAGATGGACGGAATTCATACTATTGCGTCAGCGGAGGTTCAGAGGAGAGTCGGCCGGGAGTTCGAAGTATTTCACCGTGCCGTCCCGCCAGTAGTTCACCTTGACCTTCAGGGTGTTTTTCACACCAGGCGCCGGATCGCCGAACAGTTCGGCGTAGGAGCCCAGTGGCGTCACCAAGCGGTTGTGGTACTTCGCTTGCACTTTTTCCGTCACGTCGGTTTGGGGGGGCGTCCGTGGCACGTTGGTGTAGGCGGCGATTTGCAGCGCGGTCGCGTCACAGATGTGGCTGCCGGCGTTATTCAGGACGAAGTCAAGATGCCGCCCCACCTGGCCGGGTTGCAGCCGCAGCACGAACTCGGCGGCGCCGCATGCGCCCACCTTGAGGTCTTTGGTGTTGAACGTGCCGAGAATCTCGTGCCGCGTGGCGTCGCGCCAGCGGATGACGCGGAGTTCGACTCCATTGCCCAGATTCGAAAACAGTCTGCCGCACAACGTGACCTCCTTGCTCCGCAGGTCGTCGGCGGGCGTCCACCGAAAGACGTTGTAGCGCGCCGTGTCTGCCACCGGATGGGTGTAGAGGAAACGGGGCCGCTCGGGGGCGGAGAGCACGCGGTCGAACATCTTCTCGGTGTAGTGAGCACGCCATGCGTCCTCCTGCCGGTCGCTGGGAGCGTAGTTCGACACGAAGCCGAGTTGATCGCGTTGATTTTCCAATCCGTAGGCGTAGCCCAGCGGCGAACCGAACGCCTTGAATTGCGAGTTCAAGGGCTTCACCTCGCCGGGCGCGGCGGTGGAAAGCAACCCGCCGTTCGCGCAGTTGTAACAGGCCCAGCGTCCGCCGGTGGAGTCGGGGAACTCCGCGGGCACGCCGGTGCGACCGCGCGGATTGACGTAATTTTCCGCCAAGTCCGCGATGACGTCGCCGCGGATTTCAAACGCGGCTTCGAGGTCACCCTTCGCCTTTGGCCCGTAGAACGCCTTCAGCACATGGGCGTTGACGAAGATGTTCGGCAACGAAACGATTTCGTCATCCATCAACCGCACCGGCGAAGTGTCCGCCAAGTTCGGCACCCGGAAGTAAACATCCAAACCGCTGGGATCAATGAACTCGGTCAGGGTGACGCCCGCCTTCTCGCCGGTGGCATCCTGCTTCAGCCAGGCTTTGGCGGTAACTTTCAAACCGTTCGGACGAATTGAATCGTCTCGCACCGGCTCGGTGAGAGAAGCCGGGTCAATCACCAGGTCGCGCGGGTCGGGGCACTTCTTGAGCAATTCGGGATTCTGGTCCTTGCCGACGCAATACGCGACGGGGCCGCGCAGCAACGCAACCCGGCCGTCCTGCACCGCGCGGCCGCGTAGGAAGCGCCATTTCATCGGCATCGAGATTCTCACCACGTCGCCGTCCCTCCAGGTCCGGTCCAGCACGTGACCGCCGAGCTTCTGCCGTTGCGGGTCCAGCGTCACCGGCGGATTGTCGTTCACCCGTAGCGTGACGGTCTCGCACCACGCCGGCGTCCGAAACTTAAACGCAAACGCGACCGGCTTTGCCGTGGAGAACGTCAATTTCACCTCGCCGTCGTCCGGATACGCGGTCTCCTGCAACAGCGTGACGGTCTGCCCTTTCACGTCGAACGCCTTCTTCGACTGAGTAAACAGATTCAGCGCGATGCCGCCGGCCGGCGTGCGGTAGTAAACCTTCTGCGGCAGTTCTGCCACCGCCCGGCGATAGTTCCCGCAACAGCAGAAGAAATCGCGCGTGTCGTAGGCGCGCTTGCCGGTGAAGGGAGTGAAGTAGCGAATCCAGCGCCCGTCGGGCGAGTTGGCGGCGAACAACGCGTTGTAGAGGGTGCGTTCGATCAGGTCGCCGTAGCGCAGGTCGCCCTCCAGCCGCAGGAGGCTGTCCATCCAACGCAGCATGTAGGCGGTGACGCACGATTCGCCAATGTTCCCGCATCCGTTCTGGTTGTAGGTGAAGTGTTCGCCCTCGGAGCACGAGCCGGTGACCAGCAAGCCGCCCTCACCCTGCTTGAGCAACTCGTTGCGCATGAAATGGCTCATATGCAGGAGCGGTTCCTCGCCGGTCAGACGGTAGAGTTCAGTCTGGGCGTAACAGCGCGCGAGCATGACATACACGTGGCAGGGGCGGTGGCTGAAGTCCTGCTCCCAAGTCCGGAGCGACGCGAGTTTGATCTCGCCGCGATCATTCCCGTGCGGCACATCGGCGGCAAAGTCGAAGTAGCGCCGGTCGCCTGTTACCCGGTAGAGTTCCAGCATTCCTTCCGGCAGGCCCGCCGTGCAGATCTGGCCCGCGTCGTAACACGGATGCTGTGGCGTGGGAAACGTCTTGAGGATGTAGTCGGCCATGACCCGCGCATGGGCCAGCGACTGGCGATCGCCCGTGCAGCGGTAATGCCGCACAAACGCTAGGTTGATGTATTCCTGCTCGTGGAGAATCCAGTTGATGTGGTCCTGTCGGTTTTCCTTCTCAACCGTCCAGAATCCAAGGTAGCCGTCGGCGTCGCGCGACTTGACCAGTTCCTCGATGATGTAGCGCGTGCGCGCGGCCACCTTCGGGTCGCCCGTGTAGGCGCTGAACAGGCTGCCCGCGTCGAACACCTTGCCGATGCCGTAATAAACGTGCGACTTGTTGCCGCGGTCCGTGCGGTGGCGGAAATGGTCCAGCCACTTCCCGTCCAGATCCACCACCATGTAGTTCTGATAGATCAAGTTCCGGAGACGGCGATCAATCTCCCCGCCGAGTTCCTGCCCATTGAGGGTCACTCGACAGAGCTTGTCCGACACCCGCGGTTCGACCACGTCGAGCGTGGTTTGGGAAGTTTCGCCCGCTTCATTGGAGATCGCGAGAATCAGGCCGCACGTCAGCGTGAAAATAATCTTGTTCATGGTTTGACTTCAATGTTGAGCACGGGCCGCATAGTTGAGCAGGTTGCGCAGCAGACGCTCGGCGACGGGATGGGTGCCGAGGTTTTCGCGGATCAGGAGCGTGTTCAGGATGAAGCGGCCCGCGCCGAGACGGTATTCGGCGAGCATCAGGCCGGACGAGTAGTCGAACGAGACGTCGTTGGCTCCCGCGATGGCTTGGGCCGGCGTGTCCTGACCGGCGAACACGAGGTCCGGAATGATCTCGCGATAGAAGGCGTAATCCATCATACCGCCGCCCGGCAGACCATCGAACGCCGGATGCGCCTTGGCCCATTCATCCTTATGATAGAGCCAGCCCTTGAGCCTCGCCAGACTTCCCCTGTTCTTCAGCGGCAGCCAGCCGAGTGGCTCGTTGCCTTTCTTCAAGACTTCTGGCGTCAGGATCACCGCCGTCGCGCCGTGCTCGACGCGCCTCCATACTTCTTCGAACGCCGGCGGCGTTTTGGAAACAAGGATGACTTCGCGTTGCGCCTGTTCATCAGCGGCCAGCTTCCGCCAGCGAATGCCGTGGTCGCCGAGCCACTTCGTCAACGCGGCGTCATCGTCGGCCAGCGCGACTTCACTCTTGACCGCCGGCATCTCCGCCGGGTCGGCCACAAAAAACACCGCCTCACCACCCGTCGCCGCGCCGCCGCGCTCGAACGAGGCGAGGAACCGGTATCGCCCGGACGGGCCATTCACGACAACGTCTTCCGCGAAGATCGGCGCTGCAAAGGGCGTGTCTTTCGTGATGGCCACGTTCATGGTCTTCTCGAAGACGTGTTGGTTCTGCGGACCGACCACGAGCAGCCGCACCGGATACTCGCCCGGCGCGAGCGCGTCCTCGTTGGCGAGCACCGCCTCGCAGCGGATGCGCGCACCGCGATAGACATGCCCCGGCTCAACGAACAGGCAGAGCCGCAGCGGCGCCAGCGCCTCGAACATCGCGTCGGTCGTGCCCGGCTTGAGTTCGCGGAACGTCGTGAACAGCCCTTCGCCGCTCATGCCTTGGTCCACAGTGCCGGTCAGGCTGTAACCGATGAGGCTCGGATTGCCGCGCAACGCGTTCATACCGTAGAGGCGCTCCGCCGCCATCTGTCGGATGCTTTGCGCGAAGAACTCTTGCGGCGCGGCAAAACACTCGGCCATCTTCCAACGCTCCCAGTCGGCCAGGAAACGGTCCAACTTGTCGCGGTAGAACTGCGCGTCCTCGGCTTGCGTCTTGCCCAACCGCTCGTAGTGCCGCGTCACGCGCCACAAATCCACCGCGCTGCCCACGCCGTATTCTGAGATGAACATCGGGTTCTTGTCGCCCTTGAACGTGCGGAGCTTGTGGATCACTGACGCCGTGTGTGGCACGTGCTGGTAGGGATGCTGGTCGTCGAGCACGTCCTGCCACTCGCGCGTGCCGGGATTGCTGAGCGAGCCGGGGTTTTGCGGCGGCGTCGAACGCGGCGCGCCCGTCTGGTGGGCGACCGTGTAGGCTTTGAAAGTCGCCGCGCTGGGCTGCGTGTCCGGCGCGAGCCAGCCGTAGCTCCACGCGCCGTTGGGATTCTTCTGTAAAGTGAAGCCGGCAGCCGCGTCGTCGAGCGTGCCGTCCGACTGGCGGACGGTGACGGCTAGCGCAGTGGTGTCGCCACCATAGTTGCCGTTGCCGAAGCCGACCACGAAGTCGAGCCGGTCGCCGGCATTCAGCGCCAACTTGCGAGCGAAGGATGAACTGTTTCCTTGGCCGCCGATGTTGATGCCGCCGTCATGCAGCGGCTTGCCGTTGTGCAACACGTGGACGTCGGTCGTCGCGCGCCCGGCGATGCCCGTAAATGCGGCGGTGACCATGTGTTCGCCCGACGCGGGACAGGTCCAGCACACGACGCTGTATTCGCCGTGCGGACCGGGATGGAACGCGAGTTGGCCCGGCACCCATGTGATGCCCAAGCCGGTGATGGCGTGGGCAGTGGGATTATGTGTAACACAAGGATCGTCGTCAGCGTCGCGGTGCCAAGATTGCAACCCGGTCAGTTCGCCGAGATTGGCGGACCGCATATCCCATCGTCCGCTGTTGAGCATGACCATCCGCGTGTCGTCCAGCGCGCGCAGCTTCGGCAGCACGGCTGCCGCGTGGCGGAACATCGGCCCGTCGTTCGTCTCGTTGAGCAGCCCCCACATGACGACGCTGGGATGGTTGTGGTCGCGGCGGATCATGCCGAACAGCGATTCGTCAAAGCGTTCCGCCATCTTCGGCGACGGCCGCAGGCACCACGCCGCGTAGGGTTCTTCATAAACCATCAGCCCGATCTCGTCGCACAGGTCGAGCTGGTAACGCTTTGCCACGCCCGCGATGAAACGGATTGCGTTGAACCCCATGACCTTCACGTTCAGCAGATCACGCCGCAACAGGTCAGGGTCGTGCGGTAACTCCAAGCCGATGGGACAGCAATTCCCCGTGTGTGAGCAACGCAGGAACAGTCGCCGTCCGTTGAGTCGGAATGCGCCATTCTCAAAACGAAAATCCCGAAAGCCGCAGCGGACGGAATGCTCGTCGAACGCACTCGATCGGTCCGCCGTGACGCGCGCCGTGACGCGGTAGAGAAACGGGTCGTTCAACTCCCACAAACGGTGGCCCGGCACGCGCAATTGCGCCTCGACAAGCGTGTCGCCCGACGCCAACCGCTTCGCCGCGCGCTCTACTGTCACGCTCTCGCCGCTCGCCGCGGGCGCAATCGTGAACTCCACCTGCGCGCCGACCGCGCCGGCTAAACCGTTGCGGATCGTCGCCTGAATATGGACGACACCCGTCTTCCAGTCGGGCCGGACGAAAAGGTCCGCAACGCGCACCGGCGGCGTCACGAGCAACTCCACCGAATCCATGATGCCGCCTTGATCCCACGCGCTGCCGGCGCGGTAAGGCAACGCTTTGTTCCGGTGCGGCGTCTCGTTCAGCACGATTCCGTCAATCGGCTCGTGCGTCGGGTTCAGCACGCGCACCGCGAGCAGGTTCTTCTCGCCGGCATGAATCGCGTTGGTCACATCGAGCACGAACGGCGACTCGCCGCCCTCGTGTCCGCCGATGCGCTGGCCGTTGAGCCAGACCTCCGCCAGATAATCCACTGCCCAGAATCGCAGCAACGTGCGTCCGCCGACGTGAGGATTTGTCGGTGCGACAAACTCCCGCCAATACCACGCCACGCCATGATAGCCGGGAAAAGCATCCTGAATGATCCAAGGCACCTTCGTAGGCTTGGCTTCCTCGCGCGGCGCGGCAAACCACTTCGCCTCGCGCCCTTCGTTCTTTGGATCGGTCGCGATCCGCCAGCCGTTGCCGTCCAGTGAAATGACTTTTGTGTTGGCCACGGCCGGCTGCAGTCCCACAAGCAGGGCAGCTACGATGAAGAGTGATGCGATGAATGGCTTCATGTTCTTTTTCGAAATTCACATACTTTCACCGCTTCTGGTAGAAGACCAATTGGAACGACCGCGGCTTGAGTGTGACAGTCCGGTTTTCCAGCTCGGAGCTTTCTACAGTCTTTTTTGCGCCCTCGTAACATTCCACCTGATACTTCGCGTTCGGTTCGATGCCGCCAAGTTTGAACGTCCGGGATTCCCCCGCCGCTGCGCCCCGCCGGAAGAATATCGCGAAGCCCGCTTTCAAGTCCGGCCTGTCGCATTGCCACGCGCACCAGACGTCGTTGCCGGTGCCTGTTTCGTCGGTCAGTTGGTAAAAGTCGCCCATGTAGAACGGCCTCATGCGGACCGCGACATCGAAGACCTTTTTGAACCAGGCCGTTTCGTCGGCAGTGATCTTGCGTCGGATGATTCCCCCGTCGAAATCGGACGGTGTGATGACGGTCCCCGAAGAAATGATGCTGAACGCCGCGTAATCATCGCCGACCGGCACGCAGTTGAACTCGCAGCCCTGGAACGGCAAATAGGGCATGAGGTTGAGCGTCGCATTTTGCCCCAGGATGAATGCCGTGTCGTTGGGCTTGCGCTCGATATAATAGTCGCTGCGGCAATACGTGTGTGCCCGCGAGATCATTTCCATATCAATGCGCCGCCCGCCGGATGCGCAGTTCTCCTGCAAAATACCCGGGAATCGCGCCCGCATGTCGTCGAGGAATCTGTAAAGCCCGGTTATATGTTTCGCCTCGGCGATCCCGACGCGATCCGCCGCGTCCATGCCGCGCCAGACGGGGCCGGGGTTCATGTTGAAGTCTTCGCGGTAAACATCGATTCCATGCTTCTCGATGGTTCCGTAAATCGTGTCCTGAATCCATTTCAGCGCCTCGGGGTTGCCGAAATCAACGAGCTGCCCGTGCCGGTATTCCGGATGCGTCTGCAGAATCGGCGCGGAATCGGTCATGCGCTCCGGCTCAAACCAAAGCAGGAATTTCAGCCCCGCCTTGTGGACCGCGTTGGCAATCGGCAGCAGGCCGCCGGTGGGATGCGTCGTCGTATTGACCCGCCAGTCGCCCACGTATTTCCCCCAGTTCGGTCCGCAGTTGGAATACAGCTCGTCCTCATGCGGCGCGCCATACCAGCCGGCGTCCACCCAATACGTGTCGAACGGCATCTTGTTCTCGACGCAGTATCGCAGGATGTCGGCCATCATCTGCGGCGTCTTGTTCCCGCCTCCCGACGCAACCGCCAGAATGGGCGGGATGATTTGCCGTTTGGAATCGCGCGGGACTTTGTTCTCGATCATGAACCGATGGAACAGCGTCTTGAATTCCCGCCGCGTCTGATTCTTGCGCGCAAAAACGAGAACCGACGGCTGACGGATCGTCTCCCCCGGCATGAGCCGGAAGTTGGTCCGCTCCATGCCGATTTCGATGTCAACCGACTTGCCTGTGTTCGCGAACCGCGCCTTCCACGATCCCGTCCAGCCTACCGCGAACAGATAGCCGTTCTGGTCGTCGAGATTCAGCTCGAGGAACGGAACATAATCGTTCGACGACCGCCCGCAGGTCGTCGTCAGAACCTGCTCTTTTCCGGCTTCGATCGCGAACGATTCCGGAACGAAGTCCGTCGCCTTGCAGGTGGAACCGCGCAGGACATTTAGAGAGACGGCCTTCGCAAATTCCAGCTTGTCCAGGGAGAGCTTCAGCGACTGAAAATTGCTGGTAATTCCCGTCGGTTCCGCCCTGGACAGGTTCGTCAACAGGACGGCATATTCTTCCGCGGGAAAAATTTTGTAACTTCTGCAATCCAGCCGGACCTGCATCTTCCCGTCCGTAGCGGTCATCGTTCTCGACTCGGCGGCATAGTTTGCAGTCTCGGCCTGCGAGCCTCTCACAATCGTTTTTGAATACGAGCCGTCCGTCTGTGCCGGTTTCCCGTCGTAATCAAAAGCGGGCCAGGAGGTATTCAGCCGACTCGTGTGACCTGGCGCGCCAGCTTGGGCGAACGGTGTGCACGCGAAGACGACGGTGACGAAGACCGCCATGAGGGTGCGGATGCTTGTCTTCATGCTCATCAACATCAGCCTGCCACGCGCCGCGGAAAATGTCTCAACATCCCTTTCGGTTTGTTTTACATATCTTTCGAGAATCTCTAAACTTCCGGTCATCGCCATATCGCATGAAAGCACCCTTGGCCACAAACGTTGACTTCGACCACTTGGCGGACTCGCCGGAGTTCGCGGAGTTCACCGCCATCTTGAAGAAGTTGACCGGCGTGGTGATGGCGTTGAACGAACCCGCGATCGGGATCATCCGGCGCAAGTTCGAGGAAGGGGAAGGCAACCCCGTATGCCGGTTGCTTCGGGCGGATCGCATCGGACTCCACCGTTGCACGGCGTGCGACCGGCGGCATCACTCGCGCGTGGCGGCGTCTGGCAAGGCGCAGCGATACGTCTGCCACGCGGGCTTCTGGGACATCGCCGTTCCCGTCTTCGTGTTCGGGCGCCACGTCGCCACCATCTCCAGCGGCCAACTCCTGCGCGAACCAAGATCGCCCGCCGGGTTTCGCCGGCTGCGAGAGCGGCTCGCGTGGCTGAAGGTTTCCGATCAGGAACTGCGCGCTGCCTACGAAGGCGCGCCTTACCTGCCGCCGGAGCAGATCACGTGTGTCATGCACCTGCTGGAACTGTTTGCTCGTCAACTTTGCGAGAGCGCCCAGCGCATCCGTGACTTGCAGGCCCAACTGGAGCGGGCCGAGGTGCGGCGTGCGCGCGAGTTTGTGGAACGCGAGTTTCGCAATCCCTCGCTCGCGCTGGCTGAAACCGCCTCACATGCCGGTCTTTCACCGGCTCACTTCTCGCACGTCTTCCGGCAAACGACCGGGACAAGTTTCATCCGTTTCGTCCAAACCCGTCGCGTCGCTGAGGCGAAGAAGCAACTTGCGGCGACGCAGGACTCCATCACCGACATCTGCTACGCCTGCGGTTTCAACAGCCTGACGCATTTCAATCGTGTCTTCCGCGCTTTCGAGAGTGTCAGCCCCCGCGAGTATCGGCAGTCGCTTCCCGCGGGAACGACTTGACGTTTTGGACTCTAAGTTTTCTGCTGACGGTTTGGAGATCTAGCATATGAATCGCCGTGAGTTCACACGCCTTGCTTTGGCCGGACTGGGAATAGAGGCGTAGCCTTTCTCACACATGGTTCCAGATCGAAAACAGCACAGATGGATCGCCCTTTGCCCTTAAGTGCGTGCTGATTTCGTGCCACAGCCAAGTGAACGGGTGAAAAACGCCGCTACCACTCAGCTGTGTGGTATCCGTACCCCTGAAAAACTTGCAACCCGGACTTGCAACCTTTTGCCGAAATTTGCGCTGACTGCTGATGAAAACGACCTGTGGATTTCTTCGGAGGACGTGAGCTGTGACGACGTGTGATGACAAGGGAAAACGCCTGGAAAACCAGCCTTTTTTGATTAGGAAACTCCTGCTCTGGTCCACTGAGCTACAGGCGCGAAAGCTGTTTTTGTAGGTGTTTTTGAGCGTTTTATGAATCGCTCTTATTGACTTACTACCCTTACTTGCAACCCCTATCTTCGGTTCGCTATGAAAATACCGAAGGCCACCGATAGCGGCAACCAAGTGCTGCTCAAGGTCGCAACCTGCCTTTACCGTTCTGTTGCCTCCAACATCTACAAGCGAGCAGGCAAACAGGTCAAACGCTCGCTAAAAACCACCGACAAAGAACTGGTCAAAAGATGTCTTGAACATCTACGCGAAAAAGTAGCTCAACTCAACACCAAAGGCGGCGCGAACGGTGCCGACGTTTTCACCGTTGGAACGTTTGATGCGCGCCATGCGCGAGACTCTGAGGACGCCGCCGCGGCCGACCGACCGCATCTTTCCGATTCAATCCTCAAAAACGGCGATTGGAACGGCCTGCAAGAAAGCCGCCCTTCCTCACTTTGCCCGTCACTCCCTGCGCCATTTCTTTTGCAGCAACGCAATCGAGGCGGGCGCGAATCAAACTGTCATTTGCGATGTCGGCAACCGGTCAGAGATCACTCGCAGACCTTGTTGTAAACGTTCTCCCCGCAAGTATGGTTGGGTTTCTTCCGCTGAGCGTTACCGGTAAACCACCCGCCGTAACCAGCCGGCGTCCAGACCGGCGGCCGTGGCGCCGTTCTTGGCATAGGTCCACGTCAAACGATGTGTGCCGACAGGAATGTTGAATGTCAGCGTCTGCCAGCCCACCTCGCCGGAAATCGCTCCCGGCTGGTTCACCCCGTCTATCGCGAACGTCAGGTAATCCCCGTTCAACTCCGAGGACACCATCCAGTCAAAGCTCAGGGTGCCCGGGCCCGTCACCGTCGTTTCCACCCACGACACGTTCAGATCGCCGATGCTCCCGCTCCACGCCGCCTGGCTGCCGTCTTCCGCTATCGTCGCCGTCCACGGCGCGTCGCCGTCCGTGCTCCACGTCAGGTTGGTCGCGCCCAACACCTCGCCCAGCGTGGTCGTGGACAAGGCCAATGTCGTCACGCTGCTGCCGGCGTCGCTGGAGGAAAACGTCTGCGCCGCCCCGGAGTCGGCGAGGCTGGCGCTATGCAACAGGTTGTTCTTGATCTGCTGCAAGTCCACTGCGTTGATGCTGCCGCTGCAATTGACGTCGCAGAGGAAGTTCGCCGGGGTCAGCGTCGTCAGCAGGTTATTCTTCACCTGTTGCAAGTCCACCGCGTTGACACTGCCGCTTTGGTTGACATCGCCATAGAGGGAGCGGACGATCACCGCATTGGTGCCCGAAAGCGGGTTGCCCGCCAGGTCCGTCAGCCCGTTCATCACCACCGTCACCTTCGACTGGTCCACGACGTTGGTCAGGTTCAACGTCAGGTTGCTGCTGACAATGCTCGCGCTCACAAACGTCGCGTTGGTCAGCGTGAACTCCGTCGCGTCCAGCGTCCCGTCGGTTGCTGCCATCGCCTTGTTGAACGTGAACACCAGTTGCGTCGGCCCGCTGATCCGCGGCTCCACCGTCGCGCTGGGCGTTCCGTTCAGGTTCAGGTTCAAGTCGAATGTTCCCGCGCCCTGCGTCTTGCGCGACACCGCCGCCAGCAGCAGCGGCGTCACTTGATAGGTGCCGTTGTTGGTCGTGGTCACCCCGGTTGCAATCTGCACGGTTTGATTGGTGGGAGCGATCCAGCCGGTGAGATTGGTGTAGCTCAACGTGTGGCTGCCCGCCACCAGCCCGCCCACGGTTTCGTTGTTGGTGTGCCAGTTGCCATCAGCATCCACCTGCCACTTCGCGCCCGCGTCAATGGCCGCTTGCGGCGCAAGGATTACCTGCAACGAGCCGGCGATCTGGTCGGCCTCAATCACACCCGTGCTGTAGAGCGCGCTGGTGTTCCAATACAGCGTCGGCGAAAGCGTGGGCAGATTGGTCACGCTGAAGGCTCCGCTGCTGCTGCCAAAGTCAAAGAGGTTGAACTGGTCGCCCGCCTGCGGCGTGTAGCCGTTGAGCAGCGCAACGGTGAGTGTGCCCCCGAAAGTGAGGGCGCCGGTCAGGTCGAACTGGTCGTAGAGCCAGGCGTTGGTGCCGCCCAGTTCCATGGTCATCGCGCCGCCGCCGAGCATCGTCAGATTGCCGGTGTCGCTGATGACGCCGAAACCGTTGCCCGGCGCAATGAGGCCGGCGTCAGTAATGGAGCCAGCGATGGCGCCGGTGCCGGTGAGGATGGCGTTGGTGTTAATGAAGAGGCCATTGGCAAACGAGTGCGTGCCGCCAAACAAATCGAGCGTGGCGGCGCTGGTGCCGTCTCCGACCTGGAAGATCGAGCCATTGTTGACCGTGCTGCCACCGCTGTTGAGCGTGCCGCCATTGAAGGTGACGATGCTGTTGGCGCCGTTGGTCAGCAGCAAACGGTTCATGGCGACGGTGCCGCTGTTGAGGACCAGGGTTCCACGCCGCACGTCAAGGACGCCCGTTTGCGAGATATTGGTTGCGAACAGACTGCCGCCGGAAACAGTAACGATGTTGCCGCTGGAACTTGCCGCAGCGCCGACGACAACATTAGAAGCGGTCACAGTCCCGCCGTTTACAACACTCAACTGGCTGCCGGGACCGTTCGTTCCGACGAAAAGATCGCCGTAATCGTTCCACAAAGAACCCGGACCGCTTACCAAAACAGAATTGTTGCTGGCGCTGCTGCTCGCGCCGATGCTGCCCGACGAAAAATCAACCACCGTGCCCCCGTTGGTTATGCACAACTGGTTGCCCGACCCTGAACTACCCACCGTAAGAAAATAATTGCTCCAGATCGAACCGGCTCCAGTGACAATTGCAAGATTGTTGCTGGACGCCGCCGCGACGCCGACACTTCCCCCGATGGCCCAAACAGCAGCGCTATTGGAAACGATCAAACGATTAAAACTGCCTGTGTAGCCCACATCCACGGCATGACTCCAAAAAAGCGTGCCAGGGTCGGTGACAAAGAGGGTGTTGTTGGTTGAAGTGGGGCCAGTTCCAAGGTAAGTGACATAGCTTATGACCACGCCGCTGTTGTCAACCGTCAACTGGTTGCCGCTCCCGGCCACGCCCACGTAGAGGTCGCTATTATTAGCCCAACCCGACCCACTGCCGCTGACGAGCACAGAATTATTGCTGGCTGAAGAGTTGAAACCAATAAACGCATTGGTATTGTACACAACGCCGCCGTTGGTGATGGTCAACCTGTTACCTGCGCTGTTGAGGCCAACATACACGCCGCCGTTGTTGGTCCACACAGAGCCGGAACCTGCGACTTGAACCGCATTGTTGTTTGCGCCGGCCATGCGACCGATATAGCCGTTGTAGTCCAACACCAGCCCGCCGTTGGCGACGGACAGATTGTTGAAGGAGCCGTTGTATCCGACATACAGGCTGCTGTTGGTCCAGGCCGAGCCGGCATCGGTGACTGTCACCGAATTATTACTGGCGGTGGCGTCGTAGCCGATAAAACCCGCATTGTTGACGACCCGGCCCGAATTGTTGATCGTCAGTTGGTTGAAGGAACCCGTACTGCCGACGTACAGGGGCGGGCTATTGCTCCAGAGCGAGCCGGCGCCACTTACCAGCGCGAAGTTGTTGGTGGCCAGCGCCGAGTTGCCGATCACGCCGGAACTGGAAATCAGAATGCCTGCGTTGGTGAGGATCAAGGCGTTCGCTACGCTCGAATTGCCCACGATCAAGCTGTTGGCAAACAGATGACTGCCACCGAGCAAATCCAAGATGGCACCACCGCTCGTATCGCCCACGACGAAGGCGGAGCCGTTGCTCATGATCGTGCTGCCGCTGTTGAGCGTGCCGCCGTTGAAGGTGACCACGCTGCCGGTGTTCGTCACCCACAAGGCGCTTACATTCATCACGCCGCCGCTGAGAATGAGCGTGTTGAGATTGTTGAAGTTGGTCAGGTTGGCTACGCCGCCGGAAACCGCCCAAGAGCCGTAGTTGGTCGCCACGTTCACGTCGTGTTCTCCGCCGCTCTGCTGGACGACGCCCGAAGCGAGATTCAGGAACACCCCATCCATGTTCGTGCCGCTGTTGAGGATGAAACTGCCGCTGTTGGTGAACACCGCCGGATCGAAAAAGCCGCCGTTCTGGATGAACGCACCCATGTTGTTCATTTGCAACGGCACCAGCACGCTGCCACCGCTGAAGCTGAACACGCCGCCTGGCGCGTTGGTAAACGCGCCCGCCACCGTCAACGTTCCGCCCGTCATCGTAAACTGCCCGCCGTTGACCACCAGCGGCGCGGTTAGATTGCCGCCGCTGACGGTGATCACACTGTTGCCGCCGTTGGTGGCCACCAGTTGGTTGACCGTCACGGTGCCGGCGTTCAACGCCAGCGCGCCATTGCGCAAATCGAGCCGGCCGCTGCCGTTGGCATTGGTAACCGACAGATTACCGCCTGTAAGATTGATGGCGTTGTTCGATGAACCCGCACCGGCGCCGATGATGACGTTGGAGGAGGCCAACACCTGTCCGCCCGTGCCGACCCAGAGTGAATTAAACGAACCGGTGCTGCCCACGGTCAGGTTGCCAGCGTTATTCCAAAGGGAGCCGGCGCCTGTCACCCAAACCGTGTTGCTGCGAGCCGCCGCAGAGTTGCCGATGACACTGCCGCTGGACGTCAGCACGCCTCCGTTGGTGATGATGAGCGTGCTGGCGGGGCCGTTGCTGCCGACGAGGTAGGTGCCGGTGTAGTTGACGGCGGCGCCGTCGATGGCGAGGCTCCCTGTGTCAAAAGGCATGACTTCCTGAAGCACGACGGTTCCCTGCTGGGAAACACCTATGTTGTAATTTGCGTTGGCGGCCACGGTCAACGTGACTGTTCTGCCATTGCCAAACGATGGCGCCGCCGGCAACGGCGTCACGGACACTGTAGCCGACAAGGCGCCTGCGGGGATGGTGATGCTGCCGCCCAGTGCCGTGTAGTCAACGCCAGCAGCGGCCGTGCCCGATACCGTGTAGTTCACGGCAAGCGAATTGGTGGGCGATTGGGTTCGTGTAAACGTGAACGCGCCTGCAAGCGGCACACCGCGCAGTGCGGTGGGAACGGTCGCGGTCACGGACACGGCAGGCAGATCGTCTTGAACATTGACGGTGATGATGTCGCTCGCGTGAAGGGTGCCATCGGTGACCGTGGCGCGCACGCGGTAGGCACCGGACATGGAGAAGTTGGCGACGCTGTTTGTACTCGATGCGGACGAAACCATCGCGCCCTGCGGGCCGCTCACGATGCTCCATGAAACAGTTGCGCCGCTGCCTGCAGTGACGGAAGCGGCCAGCGCGGCGGTCTGGGAAACGCGCGTCGTTGTGTCCGCGCCGAGGTTGATCAACGGCGCGGAACTGGGCGGGTTGGCAACAAAGGATGAGGCGCCGACGATGCCCAAATAGTAGTCATAGCCGCCGATGCCTTTGCCGTCGCCGCGCCAGTTGTTCTTCGCATAAACGATGCGGCCGTTGGCGGTGATGGCCATGGCCCGGTCCATAAGGCATCCGGAACCGAGGCTGACCTTGCCGATGCGGCGGCCGTCGGCGCGACAGAACCGGAAGATGCCGTCGTAGTAAGACCCACCATGGATGAACGAATCGCCCGGCAGAAACGCAATCGCCGCGCCGTAGGGCGCGCCGAAGGGCCAGACGAGATTGCCGACACCTGTGTCCATCTCGGTCACGCCGATGCCATAGACACCGCCGCTCATCGTGTAGATGCGCCGATAGGTGTCGTCGGGGGCCAGATCTTTGGTGTTGGCGAGATCAAAGGGATGCCATTCTTTGTACACCGGCAGTCCTGCCATGCCGACGGTGTATTCGTCGGCCTGGCCGACGCCACTCAAACCGATTTCAGCAACGAAAAGCGCGGAGGCGTCGCCATTGAGCTTGATCACCGAGCCCCCATAGTAGGTTCTCCGACCAAACTGTCCAAGCACGGTCCCTGTGTCTGGGTCAATCTGCCGCAGATAATCCCACGTGGTCGCGGAACTGGCGTAGAGCTTGCCGTCAGCACCGGCTGCAAGTCCTACGGGCGGGAAACCGACGTTAAAGAGATCCGCTTGTTCGAGTGCGGGCAGCGTGAAGACTTGCACCTTGTTCGCCGTCTGCAGGGCCACATAGAGCCGGGAACCATCGGGTGACAAGGCAAGCCGTCCGGCCCCGGGATCGGCAGCGAGCCGCGCACTGGCGGCGACATTGCCCGCCGCCGTGTCAATCGCCAACAGTCGCAGGTTGGTCTTGTCGATCACGTAAGCGAGATTGCGCGTGCGATCAGCCAGCATCTCCCCGATGGCAAAGGTCACCTGGGTTTCCGCCTTGATCATCTTCGCAATAAACAAAGAATAAGGGATGTCTTGTACGACGCCACCGTCATGCGTTACGTGCAAGGTCAGTTTCACCTCATGACCATCGGCCAGGGACCCATCGAGTTGAACGCCGAACACAGGCGAGTTGGTGAAAGTAACATAGCTGTTGACGTTGCCACAGCTTCGCGTCGTGGGCGATTGGACCACCGCCAGCGGATCGGACGATAGCAACTCGACCACAACGTTGCTCATCTGAAACTCGCTTTGATTCTTGAGCGCGGCCGCCAGATACACCGTTTCGCCGGGATTGGGGTAACCGTCGTTGTTACCCGGCGCGGGGTCGGATAGTGTCAACGATTTGAACATCACCGGGTCGGGACCGGGAATGTCCAAATCCACTCCGCCGCCGATCATGCCGACGGTATAATCGTAGCCGTCAACAGTGCTGGCACTTGAAGAGCCATCCCACCTTCGCTTCACGTAGACGATCCGGCCATTGGGCGTGACGACCATTCCGCGGTAGGTGATGCCGTCAGCGTTGCTGGTCACCACGTAATCCTGCAACGGCGAGCCGTCCGAGCGCCGGAATCGCCGGATGCCGCCACCATACCAGTAGTCCGACGCGCCGAGGACCTGCGTATCATTCTGCAACAGAGCGACGGCTGAGCCCCAAGTCTGATTCAGTGGCCACGTGGAAGTGGCGCCGCCGCCGAGCGGAATCAGCGTCACCTTGCCGTCGCCAAGGATGGCGTAGTAGCGCGCATTGGCTTCGTCGATGGCAAAATCATTAATCGTTCCCGAAGTTGACACGGTTCCAAGTTGGGACGGCGCCCCGCCACCCGTTGTCGAGTAGCGGTAGATCATCCCACCAAGGCTGCCGTAAACCTCCGTACCGGCAGTGTTGCGGCGCAGCAAGCCGCTCGAGAACGCGGCTCCGGTCTGGGTCAAAATCTGGCCACTGCCCGCATCGATCTGCACCAGCTTCTGGCTGGCGTCCGTCGTTGTCGCATAGAGCCGGCCAGCGGCGTCGCACGCGAGGCTGAACGGTTCAAAGCTGTAGGACCACGCCGCCACGGAGGCCAGATCCGGCAGTGAAAAGACCTGGATCATCTTCGCCTTTTTCAACGCAACGAAGAGCAGCGAGCCATCCACCGATTCCGCCATCGCGCCAGGCTCCGGTGGTGCGCCATCCACAATGTGAGGCCCGGCCAGCGAGACGGCTTTCGTGATGTGGCCGCCGTTGGTGTCGAACGCCAGCAACCGCAAATAACGCTTGTCGAGGAGGTAAACCGTGTTGCGCTGTTGGTCGGCCAGGATTTCCCCGAATTGCAATGACGACGCCTGTTCGCCGACAATCGCTGTTGCTTGGATCGTCAACGTGTAGGTGAACGTTTTGACCAGGGTGCCATTCCAACGCGCCGTCAACGTGAAGCTCACTGTCGAGCCGATCGCGAGGCCCGTGTTGAGTTGGATACGGAAAGGGGTTGCCGTCACGCTCGCACCCGGGGCGATGTCGCCGAAGGATTGTGATGACGACGAAAGCAGTGTGGCGCCGCTGCCCGCGGTCAAGTCGAGCGTGAAGTTGGTCGCGGTCATGCCACCGGTGTTGGAGAACGTCGGCGCGAGTTGGATCAGCTCACCGGGGCTCGGCACGGAATCGCCGTTACCATCGCGGTCGCCGAAATTCACCGCGCCGAAACTGATCGTCGCGTTGGTTGGCGGCAAAACGGGGTTGGTGATGTTGAGCGAACTGCACCCGATGATCCCGAGCGCGTAGCTGTAGCCGCCGATGCCACCGCTGCCGAGCCATTTGGTTTTTAGATAAAGCAAGTTGCCGTTGGACGTGATGGCCAGGCCGCGCGGCGGGACCGGGTCGGCGTTCTGTGCAACGACATAATCACCGAGCGTCAGGCCGTCGCTGCGCCGGAATTTGCGAATGTTGCCCGCATACAGATCACCGGACGCGGCGTAGATCACGGCGTCGTTTGGCAGGAACGCGATGCCAGCCGAGTAGGCGCTGCCAAACGGCCAGACCGTGCCGTAGGAGCCGCTGCCGAGGTCGGTGAGCTGCACGCCATAAATGCCGCCATTAAGCGTGTAGAGTCGCTGTTGCACTTCGTCCACCGCAAAGTCCTTGAGATAGACCATTGAGAACGGATGCGTGGCGGTCAACGAGGCATTGGCGCCGCGGATGTCGTATCGATAGACGTAACCCGGCCCGCCCACGACCATGAGGCCCGTCTCGCCGACATAGAGCCGCGTGCCATCCGCGCTCGTTCGCAACAGCGCATGCATGTAGAATTGCTGTCCGCCGCCCTTGTCAAAACTCTGGAGCACCAGACCGTTCGTCGTGTTGACCTCGCGAATCGTCCCCCAATAGTCCGTGGATGACGCGTAAAGCCGGCCGTTGACTCCGCACGCGAGACTTTCGGGTTGGAAATTCACCGGCAAAGTCTGCAACGGTGAGAGGTCGGGCAGTGAGAATACTTGGATTTCTTTCGCCGCTGTCAGCGCCACGTAGAGCCGCGTGCCGTCGAGCGAGACGGCGAGTTGGCCGCTACACAATGAACCGTTTTCGACGGGTGCCGAGACATCCGCGGCCCCCTCGAGTGCAGCGAACGCCGCCACCTGGCCGCTCGCCGTGTCAATCGCCATCACACGCCGGTCGCTCTTGTTGATGAGATAGACGAGGTTGCGAACCGGGTCGGCTTTCATCTCGCCGGGGGCAAACGTCAAAGCCACTTCCGCACGGGGCTTGGGTGCTACGGCGACGAAACTGACAGTCGCATGAACATCCGCATTCCCGCTGGAGTGAATGATGAGGTCAAAACTCAGCACCGAGTTGTCGGCGAGGCCCGCGTCGAGCTGGATGCGAAACGGCGACGGTGACGCGACCGGCACAAATGGATTGACGGTTCCGACAGTGACGACGGCTGGCGCCAGCACGATCGCGGTGGTTTGTTGGGAGACCAGTTCCACCGACACGCTGTTCGCCGCCTGGCCGCCAACGTTCAGCAGCGATGGGGTCAGACGAATAATTTCACCCGGGTTTGGGTAGCCGTCGTTGTTGCCTTCGATGTCGCTGATCGAAAAAACATTCATCTGAAGCAGCGCCGGGCCTGCCTGCCAATCGGGGTTGACGACATTGAAAGCATTGAGCCGGCCCGCGCTCTGGATCACGCCGGCGAGATTGCCCAGCCGGTCGCTGCGCTGAGTCAACCGATCACGCAACTGGGCCACCGTCAGCCCCGGCGTCTGCGACAACGCCAGCGCGGCAACGCCAGAGACGTGCGGCGTGGCCATCGAAGTGCCGCTGATCCGACCGTAAGAAGTCGTCAACCCCGCACTGCTCATGGCGGCGGTCATCGTCGTGGGGAACGTGCTCAGGATGCCAACGCCCGGTGCCGCCACATGGACGGTGTTGGTGCCGTAGTTGGAGAAACCTGCCAGCTGATCATTGTGATCGGTGGCCGCAACGGCAACGATGTTTGAACTCTTGTAGCTTGCTGGATAAGCCGGTGATACATCGTTGTTGTTCGAGTCGTTGCCCGCTGCAGCAACCATCAAAATGCCCGCAGTTCCGGCCTGATCAATCACGTCTTTCAACGACTGGGAATAGCCGCCGCCGCCCCACGAGCATGACAGGATTCGCGCGCCCTTCACCGTCGCGTAATGGATCGCCTCCACCGCATCGCTGGTGAAACCCGAGCCGCTCGCGGAGAGAAACTTCAGCGGCATGATCCGCACCTGCCACGCCACGCCCGAAACGCCGACGCCGTTGTTGCCCAACGCGCCGATGGTGCCCGCGACGTGCGTGCCGTGGAAATGATCGTCCATCGGGTTGTTGTTATCCCCGTAAAAATTCCAGCCGCGCACGTCATCCACATAACCGTCGGCATCGTCATCCAGCCCGTTGCCGGAGATTTCGCCCGGATTGGTCCACATGTTTGCGACGAGGTCTGGATGGTTGTAATCCACGCCCGTGTCAATCACCGCGACAACGACCGTCGCGCTGCCGGTCACGACGTTCCAGGCTTCCGGCGCGTCAATGTCGGCGTCCGGCGTGCCGCCCGTCTGGCCGGTGTTGTTCAATGCCCATTCCTGGGCGAAACTCGGATCGTTCGGCGCCGACATGTGCTGCACGACGTAATCCGGCTCTGCATAACGGACCGTCTGTTCTGCGGACAATTTTGCAACAGCGTTTGGCAGGTCCTCGGCGTCGGCCGCCGGGATGGCGACGAGATAAAGATTCTCCGTCTGGAGTTTGCGCTGGATGGTGCCGCCATGCGCGGCTGCGGCGAGCGCCAGTTGTTGCTCGGTCGTTCCCGGCTGCAACCGGACCACCACATGGTCCGCCACGGCCGCCTCGCGGCGCAGCACGCGTTCCTGGTTGGCGTGGCCTTCACGGATGATTGTCTCTTCTATCCGAAGCAACGGATACTTCAGCGAAGACCGCACGATACTCACGCGAGTAAACTCGCCCGCCGCGTTGGCAGGGAAATCCTTCACCACGAGTTTCTGCGCGTCGTTAAAACTCTCGCCGCGCAATGGCTGCGTCGCATCCGGCGGTGTCCCTTTCGGGTCGCGAGCATGTGACGCATTCACGGCGGGTGAATGACCCGGCATCTGGGCGGGGTTGCGCCGACGGTGGGACGAATTTGCTTGCGCGGGAACGGGATGCGCCTTCGCTGTTGCGACGGCGTCAATAGCCTTGTGTTGCGCCGTCGGGACATTCCGGCGGTGGGCAAAAAGGAAAAAAGACAAAACGATCACCAACGCCCCCGCCGCCGTAATGAATAGCCAATCGGACGACCGCCTTGTCATCTGCACCTTCCTCGCATCCTCAACGAGCAGCAAGAATGCTAAGTGCCGGTGCTGGCAAGTTCAATATTAATTGCGCGCGTTTCGGCCGACTGGTAGTGCCGGGGGATTTCTGTTTACTGTCCGGCTGGATTTGCCTATAAGCGAGGCTGGTTCTCGTCGCTGGCGAGGACATAAAGGAGTGAAGACGCCGTGATCTGCCGAGAGATAACGTTCTTCGCGGAAGATAAACGAGCGTAAGACGGATCGGAGGGTCCATGTTACGCTCCAGTCATCGCGGTCTATTTCTGCTGTCGTGCAGAAGGTGGGGGTTTTTGTCTCTCGCGGCTTTCCTAAGCGTTGGGATCCTTTTGTTTAACGCCGGTATCTCCAACACCCGCAAAGGCATTGTGTAAAGAACCACGGGAGAATTTCCATCATGTTCCTGCATCCGAGAAAGTCAAAAACCCAGCCGGCCACGAAACCGCCGCCACGCGGCTTTCGCCGCTGTATCCACCTCCGGTCGCGTGCTTCATTCAATAACCTCATCCGATTGGGCATGTTCGTGTTCGCGCTTGGGGGATTGACTGCGCCGCGCGCTTTCGCGGAAACGGGCATTACCAACGTCATCAATGGCACGACTGTCAACTACACTGGCACCTACACCGTTGGCACGAACGGGGCATTCAACGCGCTGATTATCACCAACGCCGGCGTCCTCAACGTGACGAGCGGCAACACAGTCATTGGCCGTGCAGCGGGCGCCGACAACAACTGGGTGTTGGTAACGGGTGCCGGCTCTCTTTGGAGCAACAGCAGCAGTTTGAACGTCGGCAACACCGGTTTGTTCAACCAATTGACGATTGCTAATGGCGGCCAAGTCTACAACAATGGCAGCAGCATTGGCAGTTGGGGCAGCGCCAACAGCAACGCGGTGCTCGTAACCGACACTGGCTCGGTTTGGAACAACAGCGCCTACCTGAATGTCGGATACCAGGGCGGCGGCAACTCGCTGACGATCAGCAACGGTGGCAAGGTGTTTAACACCTATTGTAACATCGGTGATTTGAACGCTACCGCCGACAACAACTGGGTGTTAGTAACGGGTGCCGGCTCAGTTTGGAGCAATAGCCAATATCTTATTGTCGGCGACGTGGGTTCTGGAAACAGTCTGACCATTACCAACGGCGGCCAAGTGTTCAGTGCTTACAGCTACATCGGCAGCGGCACTACATCCACGAACAATCTGGTTGTTGTGACGGACCCTGGCTCGCTTTGGAACATCAGCGGCCTTCTAGCCCTCGGTTACGGTTCCAGCAATAGCCTAATCATAGCCAACAGGGGCGTGGTGACAGCCACAAACGTCGTCATTGGTAACTGGCCCTCCACTGGCAATGTCATCACCCTCTCGGGCGGCAACCTCTACGTGACCAATATGGTTGGTAGCGGCTTGCTCAACATTCGCTACGGCACGCTCAATTTCAGTGGCGGCGTCATTTCCGCCAACTCATTGTGGATGACTAATAACGTCGGAACCACCAGGGCCGTGTTCAACTTCGGGGCCGGCACGCTGACGACCACCACCAACTCCACGATTGTCACGGCCAACCAAGACTTTGTCATCGGCAGCGGAACGGCGACGGGCAAAACCGGCACGTGGAACATCGTGGGCGGCATTGCCCAGATGCAGGAAGGCAGTGGCGGCGACACCATTATCGGCAACATTAACGTTGGCAATGGTGTTGGCATTGTCAATGTCACCGGCTCCGGCTCGGTCTGGAGCAACAACAACGACCTCCATGTCGGCTACGCTGGTTCCGGCAACAGCCTGATGATTGCCAATGGCGGGGCGGTGCTCAATACCAACGGTTACATCGGCTACGGCACCGCCTCCGGCAACAATTTGGCGATGGTGTCGGGTGCCGGTTCGATCTGGAGCAACAGCGGCAGTCTCGATGTCGGCTACTATGGTTCCGGCAACAGTCTGATGATCACCAACGGCGGTGCGGTGTTCACGGCGAATGGCTACGTCGGCCACTATAATGGGAACAGCAACTCGGCGGTCGTGACTGGCTCCGGCTCGGTGTGGAATAATAACGGCATCCCCTACAGCAGCATCTACATCGGCTACGGTGGTTCCAGCAACAGCCTGACGATCAGCAACGGCGGTGCGGTGTTCGATACCAACGGCTACATCGGCCACAACCTCGGCTCGATCAACAATTCAGTGCTCGTGGCCGGCGCTGGCTCCGTCTGGAGCAACAGCGGCGGCCTCTATGTCGGCTACAGTGGCTACGGCAACAGCCTGACCATCAGCAACGGCGGCGGGGTTTTCGACGACGGGGGCCGTGTCGCCGGCGACTACGGTTCCATGGCCAGCAACAGCTGGGTGGTCGTGACGGGCGCCGGTTCGATTTGGAGCAACCGCGGCGAACTCATCGTCGGCATGAATGGTTCCGGCAACAGTGTGACCATCGCTAATAGCGGCACCGTGTTCAGTGCCAATGGCGACATCGGCATGGGTGTCCACCAGAGTAACAACTCAGTGATCGTGA